>OIZA01000004.1_pt1 | contig 238048 bp, 221 predicted proteins | sample 1588381 | NCBI WGS metagenome assembly OIZA01 (sample SAMN03283277) | human gut metagenome | biome: human-associated habitat; material: feces | host: Homo sapiens | place: Peru | collected 2012 | reverse complement strand
TTTTATTATTACGCACTCTCTCGACCACCCCGTCGCATTCGCGCCACCCCTCCAATGGAGGGGAATTTAGTATGTTCTAGAATCTCTCTCATTGCGAACGTAGTGAAGCAATCCAGTTGATCGTGTTGCGTAGCACATATATATCGCCTGCACAGGATGCGACAAGGGCGTTAGTCCGCGGGTGACACATGTTTTTAAGTTCTATATTCTAAAACTATATCACTATATCACTGAATCACTATACCACTTACTCATTCTGTCACTATATTGTGTCCTAGAACAGCGAAATCAGGCAGATGCCCAGACCGGCGGCGATAATCGCGCCCAATGTCAATGGCCAGAAATATTTTTTCACGATTGTGTTCGCATGTTCTTGGAATCGCCACAGTAAATAACCAACAATTGCAAAACGCCCCGTACGGAATATCGCAGATACACCCAAGAATAATAAAATTGGATAACCTATGAATCCCAACCAGATTGCCAGCAATTTATATGGAATAGGTGTCACCGCAGTCAGCACAATAATCAATATGCCGTACCGTGAAAACATTGGTTTGATTGCTGTTTCTATCAATTCTGGGTTTGAAAATGTTGTTATCAGCCACATGCCAACAGAATCATACAGCCATGCACCAATCATATACGCAATCGCACCACCAACAATTGAACCCAATGCCGCAGCCACAGTGATGGGCAGAGCGCGCCTTTTGTTCGCAATTATGGGCGGGGTCATAAATACCTCTGGCGGGACAAATAAAAATATAGATTCACAAATTGTTAGTAAAAATACAATCCATGTGTATATGGGACTCTCGGATTTTTTCAGAATATATTCAGCAAACTTCATTGATTCTTTCCTGCTGTTGAACAAAATTTACTTGATTGTAAATGAATATCGGCTACATTACAATCAGATAATGATACAGGGGTGATTTTTATGCCAAGAAAACAAATGCCAAGTAATTCCAATCGCGCGGGGCGCGTCGCGTCCAAGGTTCAGACACTGGTCGCAGAAATTCTGCGTGATGATTACAGCGATGATAAATTGCTGGCTGGGGTGTCCTTGGTTGGGGCGGTTGCGCATGGCGGGTTGCAGTTCGTGCGGCTGTTTTATTATTCGCGTGATAAAAACATTCCCGCGGTGCAACAACGTTTGGACGCGATTACACGTATGGTACGCTTTGAATTGGCGGCACGTATGAATCAGAAATATGTGCCAGAAATTAAATTTGAATATGACGATACGTTGGAACGTGCGTCACGAATTGATGCGTTGTTGGAAAATCTGTAAAAATGTCGCCATTTGGCGACATTTTTTAGAGAGCAATGACAAAAGTAATGTGAAAAAAATACGGTTGAAAACTGAAATGTACTGGTGTATCATTGCCGCATGCATCAAAAAAATATCAGAAACTTTGCAATCGTTGCACATATTGACCACGGCAAATCCACATTGTCAGACCGCCTGATTGAATACACGGGTGGTTTGCAATCGCGCGAGATGAAGGCCCAGGTCTTGGATTCCATGGACATTGAACGCGAACGTGGCATTACCATCAAGGCCCAGACGGTGCGCCTGAACTATCATGCGCGTGACGGGCAAACGTATCAGTTAAATTTGATGGACACGCCGGGGCACGTGGACTTTTCTTATGAAGTGTCGCGCAGTTTGGCCGCGTGCGAGGGGGCGTTGATTTTGGTCGATGCAACCCAAGGGGTTCAGGCCCAGACGTTGGCGAATGCTTATTTGGCGTTGGACAACGATTTGGAAATGCTGCCGGTGCTGAATAAAATTGATTTGCCGTCCAGCGATGTAGAAGGTACGCGTCAGCAAATTGCAGATGCAATCGGGCTGGACGCGACAAATGCCGTATGTGTTTCTGGGAAAACTGGCGCGGGTGTTCCCGAATTGCTGGAAGAGATTGTTCATAAATTGCCCGCCCCACATGGAAACGAGGATGCGCCGACACGCGCGCTGTTGGTGGATTCGTGGTATGATTCTTATCTGGGCGTTGTGGTTTTGGTGCGTGTGGTTGATGGCAAATTATCACGTGGGCAAAAAATCAGATTCTTGGCCACGGGGGCGGAATACACGATTGAAAAAATTGGTTACTTTACGCCCAAGATGGTTGATGTTGATGCGCTGAATACCGGTGAAATCGGTTTTATTATCACGGGTATGAAGACAATTCATGACTGCAAGGTGGGTGACACAATCGCCGATGCCAAGGTGGCGGCCGCCACTGGGGCAGAGGCATTGCCAGGGTTCAAACCGTCTGTGCCTGTGGTGTTTTCGTCATTCTTTCCCGTGGCTGCGGACGATTATCCGACATTGCGTGAAAGCGCAGAAAAGTTGGCGTTAAATGACGCGTCGTTTATGTTCACAACCGAAAAATCATCTGCGCTGGGGTTTGGGTTGCGCTGTGGATTTTTGGGATTATTGCATATGGAAATTATCAGCGAACGCCTGTCGCGTGAATTTAATTTGTCGTTGATAAATACTGTGCCCAGCGTGTTATACAAGGTCTATATGCGTGACGGCAGCGAAATGGATTTGGAAAATCCAGCAGATATGCCTGATGTGACGAAAATTCAATCTATTGAAGAACCATGGGTTCGTGCCACAATTATGATGCCAGATAAATACATGGGCGGAATTATGTCGCTGTGTGCGGAACGCCGTGGCGTCCAAGAAAACGTGTCTTATGTTGGAAATCGCGCGGTCTTGGTGTACCAGTTGCCGTTGGCGGAAATCGTATTTGATTTTTACGACAGGGTGAAATCCATATCGTCGGGTTACGCATCATTTGACTATGTGGTCAATGGATATCAGCCGTCTGATTTGGTCAAGGTTTCGATTCTGGTCAATGATGAAAATGTCGAGCCATTATCGTTTATGTGCCATCGCATGTTCGCAGAACGTCGCGGTCGCCAAATTGTGGAAAAACTGAAAGACCTGATACCGCGTCATCAGTTCAAGATTCCATTGCAGGCGGCCATTGGTGGCAAAATTATTGCGCGCGAAACAATCGCTGCATATCGCAAAGATGTTACGGCGAAATGTTACGGCGGGGACATCACCCGCAAACGCAAACTGTTGGAGAAGCAGAAAGAGGGAAAGAAACGTATGCGCACATTTGGGAATGTTGAAATTCCACAAAGCGCATTCATAAACGCACTGAAAGTGTCGTAACAAAAGGAGCTCACGATGCTGATTGACAGAATATGGTACTATATAAAAACAGATACACAGACGCGCGCCACGGATCGGCTGCGTTATCAAGAACTGAAAATGCAAGAGCAGGTGTTGGCCAAGGAAGCATGTGATGCATATGCCGAAATGAGAAAAGGGGCGTGTGTTGTCGTGACGTTTCATGAAGGCGAAAATTGGGCCGATGATTATCCCTGCTTTGCATATTACAATACGCATATTTGCCCGCATTTCAGCGAAAACAAGATATGTAATGTGACCGGTTGTAATTCATATCCCGCAAAGCACAAGTATGACATTGCGTACGCGAAGTGGTATGAGGCACATCGCTGTATTAAAAACTTCTGGCGTGATGCACACATCGCACATAATACAAACGGCAAATAACCCAAGGGGGTATAAAATGATACTAGCCAAAATAAAATATTTATTGAAAACAGACAAGGCCACGCGCCGCGCCGATAAAAATGAATATAATATATTGAACGAAAAATACATTAAAACATTCAAAGATGAACAAGATGCCTTTGATGATATGACCATTGTACGTGTGTGCGAAAAAAATAAGCCACAAATGTCTGATAATGCATGCCGTATATCTGTGATTGCTGCCAAGACCGGTCAAATCCGTGATGTTCGTGAATGCGTGTTCTTTAATCGTAATGGTTGTGGTCGTGTGTATTGTCCTTGTTATCCCCAGATGGAAAAATGGGTTCGCGCCCGTACAGAACGCGCTGTATACACCAAAGCATTGAAATGCTTTTGGTTGGACAAGGTAAAAACACGTGGTGGTAAATAAATATTGGGGGTAATTATATGTTCACAGATACTATAAAATATTTTTTCAAAACAGACAAAACAACACGTGCATATGATTTAGCACAATATCGCCAAATCAAGCGCGCCTGTGCAGAAAAACAGCGAGATGTTACAAATGCAATGTGTGAAGTTATGCATACAGGAAATTGCTTTTGGATTGAACCAGACGAATCGGATAGAAATATCGGGTTCTTGGTACCGCAACAGTGTTATACTAAATTCTGTCCACAGTTTAATGACACAAAACCATGCGTATGTACTGCGTGTCATGCGTATAAACTGAATAAAAAATTTTTTGATGTACGCGATGAATACGTGGCGTTATCTGATTCCAAATATTCTTTTTGGAAAAATGCCAGTCGTCGTACCCCAGAACAACGCGCTGCGCGCGCTGACGAGGCCCAGCGTGTATATGTAAAGCGGGAACGCGAATTGTCTGAAAAATGTGCCATTGCCGCCGAAAAACAGCGTGCGGCGCAGGATGCGATTTGTACACCATTGTTTGTACAATCAGACACCCCACGGCGTGAAAGAGAAAACTGCTTGCAAGATGTACATTATGACTCGATGTCTTATTGCGTAGATTACGACCATGGTTTAGACATCAATGTTGTAGAATCATGTAAACATTTCAACCCAGACAGTGTTTGCAGCCAAGAAAAATGCCCGTATCATATCAATAACAAAAATATGATTCAAGCAACCAAAGAATTCAAAGATGCCCAGTGTGAATACCGTAAGTTCACGGGTAAAGTATGGGAAAAATCAAAATGATAGATAAAATTCTGTATTATCTTAAAACCACACCCGCACAACGTGCGGCGGACAAGGCGGAATACGATGCGTTGAATTGCCAGTGCGATAAATTGTATCATGCGCGTGAATTGGCGTACGATGCAATTTGCACGTGTGCGCAACCTGATGCAGATTTGTGGAATGTTTTGGCATGTGTGAAACAGCAGCGGGTGGATTTCTATGAACGCGCGTCGTTTTGGCATCAAGAAGAGTGCGAACATTTTTCATTTTTGCGCCCATGCAAAAACGGAAAGTGTCCCAAGGTTTTGGCAAATCACTTGTATATATCACGTAATAATGACTATGAACGTGCATTGAATAAATTGAATGATTTTTGGTCAGAAAAATATAAACGGGTGAAATAATATGTTTGAAAAGATAAAATATTACATCAACACAACATCGGCCCAGCGTGCATTATATTCGGCGGAATATAATGAATTGGCACATCGTGCGTCCAAGGCGAAATGTGACATGGATTATGCGTATGATGCGCTGGTTGGGGACGTTCCAGTCGACAGATCTTTTTATTCCGTGCATGCATGTATGAAGGTTATGGAAATTCCACAGGTGTCATTGGCTGATGTTTTTATTTCGTTGTCATACCCATGCGGTTCTGTGGTTTTGCGTGACCAATGTTGGTATTATACGCCGTCGCACCAATGCGGCCAGCGTGCATGCAAATATCATGCAAAGAATCAGGATTATTTTGTTAAACGCGAAATTTATCGTGCGGCGTGCGCGGTGCGGGACAGTTATTGGCCCAATCTGTACGCAAAAATCAAATAAGTTTATGGGCAGGTAAAACTAGAATAGGGGGCGCAAATGGCACATCAGTTCTTTTTTAATCCGTTTATTTTGGACAATTTGCCTGCGCCCAGTTCTGGATTTGATGTGGTTCAGGATTTGTCTGAACCGCGCCTGCGTATGTATATTACCAGCCGTGGGGTTAAAACATTCTTTGTGCGTCATCGCAGCCACGGTCGTGACAAGCGTATAATTATTGGCAATTACCCAGATATGGATATCGAAGACGCGCGCGCCGCGGTGGCGGACGCGTTGGCGCGTGCCGATGCACCAAAAAATAACAAGCGTCGGAAAATCAAATTCAAAAAATTTATTGATATATATATGGCGGCGCGCGTGCGTCGTGGGGCGGCATCGCGTGAAAAATTGGTGCGTTCTATCAATCGGCACTTGTCAGGATTGTTTGATAAAAATATTGCCGATATAACGCGTGATGATTGCGTTGCGGTAATTGATGGTATCAGTGGCACGGCCATTCGTGGACGTATGCAGGAGCTGTTACAGAGCATGTTTTCATACGCATGTGATGCGGGCTATGCGCCCATCAACCCGATTGACGATTTGCCAAAGGTTGTGCAGGTGCGACGTGTTCGGCCACTGACCCGTACCAGTTTTTATCGATTGATGCGCGCGATTAAATCGGTCAAATCGCAGAATATGCGTGCGGCGTTTTTTATGTTGGTCTATGGATTTGCACCGAAATCACAAATCTTTTCTATGCAGTGGCGCGATTTGGATTTTAATCATGATACGTGGTGTGATCGCCCGTTGTCCGATGCGGCGGTGGTGCTGTTACAGGATTTGCCCCAGAATGGTCGCTGGGTTTTTGCGGGACGCGGGCGCGGGCATCTGACCGATCCGCGACGTGCGTGGCGTGCGGTCGCCGCGGCGGCGGGCGTGCCAAATTTGACAATGGACGACGTGAACAAATTCTTGATGCGACAACTGGTCTGGGCGTCTGATCGCGAAGATTTACGTACTAATATGAATAACCTGTTGACGGAATTGATGGCATAATCATACAAAAATGCATTTGTCAAGGTATTGTTAGAGTTTGTTATAATTTCTTGACACTGGCGTTGTAAAATGATAGTTTTAAGTAATGACGTCCCAGAGTGGACAACAAATTTAACCGAAACAAAGGATAAAAAATGACAACTTTTGAAAAAGTAAAGAAAATCGTAGCTGAAAAACTGAATGTAAAGGAAGATACGATTACCGAAGCTTCTACATTCGTTAACGATTTGGGTGCTGATTCTTTGGACGTTGTAGAATTCGTTATGGAAGTTGAAAAAGAATTTGATATCACAATCCCAGACGAAGAAGCTGCGAAATTGAATACAGTTGGTGATGCTGTTAAATACATCGAAGCGCACCAGAAATAATCCTGTGTTTCTGTGATTAAATCCGTCGGACAATTTGCCGGCGGATTTTTTTACTGTATTTTGTCGCATAAACGGTCTATGATATGGGGGCACAAAGGTTAAACTCTGACAAAGGAAAAAGTATGAGAAGAGTAGTTATTACCGGTATGGGAATTGTTTCGCCGGTTGGCACAGGAATTGAATACGCATGGAAAAATGTGGTTGCGGGTAATTCTGGTATTCGCAAGATTGACACATTTGATGCGTCTGATTTGGCAACACAGATTGCGGGTATCCCCGTGCGCGGAACGGACGCCGGCCAGTATAATCCAGAGGCAGTATTAGAGCCCCGCGAAATGCGCAAGATGGACAAGTCCATTATGTACGGCGTTGTTGCCGCGGACGAGGCATTGCGTGACGCTGGCCTGATTGATTATGATGGCGACAAGGAAAGATTTGGTGTTTCCATTGGTGCGGGTATCGGTGGTTTGACATCTATATATGAAAACTGTTTGGAATTGTTTAACGGTGGCCCACGTCGCATCAGCCCGTTCTTTATTCCAAAATCCATTATCAATATGACCGCGGGTCATGTTTCTATCAAGTATGGCTTAAAAGGGCCAAACTTGGCGGTGGTGACGGCGTGCGCAACGGGTGCACACTCGATTGGCGAAGCGGCCCGATTGATTCAGCATGGTGATGCGGACATCATGGTTGCCGGTGGCACCGAAGGGGCGATTGATAAAATCGGTATCGCGGGATTTAACGCGATGAAGGCATTGTCAACCCGCAACGATAATCCGACCGCGGCATCGCGCCCGTGGGACAAAGACCGTGATGGTTTTGTTATGTCCGAAGGGGCTGGCGTCTTGATTCTGGAAGAATACGAACACGCCGTGGCCCGTGGTGCAAAAATTTATGCAGAGGTTGCAGGTTATGGTCTGTCGGGTGATGCGTATCATATCACAGCCCCAGCCCCAGATGGCGAGGGTGGATTCCGCGCAATGCGTGCGGCATTAAATGATGCGGGATTGACACCGGCCGATGTTGACTATGTCAATGCACATGGTACGTCAACCGGTCTGGGTGATGTTGGCGAATTGGCCGCGGTTAAAAAAATGTTTGCGGGCGTTCCTGTATCAATGTCATCAACAAAGTCCGTGACGGGTCACCTGTTGGGTGCGGCCGGCGCGGTCGAGGCGATATTCTGCGCATTGGCGATTCGTGATGGTGTTGTACCACCAACAATCAATCTGGAAAACCCAGAAGAATCTGTTGGCGATTTTGATTTAGTACCAAACGTTGCCAAACATCGCAAGGTTGACGTCACCGTCAGCAACAGTTTCGGATTTGGCGGCACAAATGCCAGCTTGGTCTTGAAACGGGTAAAATAAAACACGGGGCAAATGCCCCGCGTTTTTTTAGAGCGTAGATAATAGATTCGTGCAAAACAAAAAACACCACAAAAGTGGTGCCTTTTATTTTGGTCGGAGTGACTGGGTTGCGCTGGCGCGCGACCTTGGCTCGTTCGCGTGGACGCGAACCGGCATACTGCCGTCTGCCTCTCGCCTGCGGTTCGAACCGCTTTCCACGCTGGTTCAAACCCACACATTCGTGCAAAACAAAAAACACCACAAAAGTGGTGTCTTTTATTTTGGTCGGAGTGACTGGGTTCGAACCAGCGACCTCTACGTCCCGAACGTAGCGCTCTACCAGGCTGAGCTACACTCCGAATGCCGTCATACTATACCTTTGATTCCAAAATTACAAATACTTTTTTTGAAATTCACGACCTGAATGTGTTTTCAGGTAAGATTCAAAATGTTCGGCTTTTTCTTTTTTATCAAATGCAAAATATGCTTTTAGTTTCCATGGTTTGTACATATTTGTGTATCTGCATGCACCACTGTTGTGTTCATGGAGACGTATGCGCAAGTCGCTGGTATAACCAACATAAAAATGTTCGGGGATTTTGATACTTTCTAAAATATACACATAATACATTTTAAGAAATTTTTTGCTACTGTCCGGCTTCGCTTTGCTACGCCGCGACGCTCCGTCTTGCGTCCTTGCCGCTGAACCGCGGCTGCGGCGGTTGCAGTGCAACCGGCCAGACGGGCGAACGTAGCGCTCTACCAGGCTGAGCTACACTCCGAAAACGACTGTGTTTTTATAGAACGGTGCAGATTATGCAACGAACACGCTTAAAAAGCAACAGTTTTTATTTCGCTTTTATACTTGTAAATGTCAAAAATTTTGCCATATTTTATCAGGTATCAAAGAAAGGGAAAAATTATGTTTGCTTTACGTTTTTTGTCAAAGGACAAATTCGACAGCTATGAGGATTATCGTAAAAATGCTGTCCCGCATGTCCCAGACAATTTTAATTTTGCATATGATGTTATAGATGTTATCGCCGCCGAAGATCCGGACAAGGTCGCGTTGTTGTGGACAAATGATTTGGGTGAAAAAAAGACGTTCACTTTTCGTGATTTGTCATTGATGTCTAATTCGGTTGCAAATTTCTTGACGTCGCGTGGTTTGAAGAAAGGTGACACGGCATTATTGTTTATGCGTCGTCGCTGGGAATACTGGGTTCTGATGATGGCCATGCACAAGGTGGGGGCGATTCCAATTCCATCGACCAACCAGTTAAAGGCCGAAGATATCAAGTATCGTATTGATACGGCGGGTGTTGGTACAATTATCGCATTTGATGATGGTACGGTTATGGGCGAAATAAAGGCCGCAATCGGTGATTCTGCGGTGCAGTTGATTTCAAACGAAGAAATCGCCCGCGCTGTTACGACAGAGTCGACAGAATTTGCGCGCGTGCCAAATGAAAATAGCGACACGATGGTCATTTATTTTACCAGTGGTACAACCGATTTACCCAAGATGGTTGCGCACGATTACACATACCCATTGGGGCACATCAATACGGCCATATTCTGGCAGCGTTTGCGTGATGGTGATATTCATTTGACGGTGTCTGAATCTGGTTGGGCAAAATGTTCATGGGGCAAGATGTATGGTCAATGGATGGCGGGCGCGGTTGTGTTCGTGTATGACTATTCAGGAATTGCCACGGCGCATGATTTGCTGACGGCTGTATCGGAAAATCACGTGACGTCGTTCTGTGCACCACCGACTGCGTACAAGATGCTGATACATGGCGACTTGTCCAAATATGATTTGTCGTCACTGAACAAAGTTGATATCGCGGGCGAGGCACTGAATCCAGAGGTGTACTATAAATTCTTGGAACAGACGGGGATTAAACTGCGCGAAGGGTTCGGACAAACCGAAACGTGCGTTATGTTGTTTACCAATGAATGGATTGAACCAAAACCAGGCAGCATGGGTATGCCCGCCGCCGGTTGGGACATTCAGTTGTTGGACGAACGTGGCCGTCCTGTCCCAGATGACACCGTTGGCGAAATCTGTGTTTCGTTAAAGAATGGCAAACCATTAGGATTGTTCAAGGGGTATCACAATGCGGAAAAATTGACCGCGGCGGCGTTCCGTGACGGGTTCTATCACACGGGTGACGTTGCGTATCGTGATTCAGACGGTTATTTCTGGTTTGTGGGACGCAATGATGATTTGATTAAAACATCTGGGTATCGCGTCAGCCCATTCGAAGTAGAATCTGTTTTAATAGAACATCCTGCCGTGCGCGAGGTCGCCGTTACCGGTATTCCAGATGCGTCGCGTGGTATGGCGGTCAAGGCAACGATTGTCCTGAATAAATATTTTCAGCCAACTGAATTTCTGAAAGGGCAATTACAACAGCATGTTCGTAATCGTACCGCACCGTACAAGTGTCCGCGTGTGATTGAGTTTGTGGACAGTTTGCCAATGACCATCAGTGGTAAAATTAAACGCGCGCTGATACGTACCATTGACAGCACGAAAAACACACTGATTGACCCAATAAAAACCACTATTTTGGGCAAGGACGAAGAAAAATAGCGGATTTGTGATGAAACGAACCAGACGACGTTGTTTTAATGACTTGACGAAAATGGGGCTGACGATTGCTGCGCTGGTAATCGTTGGGTGTCTGTATTCGTTTGGTATAAAGTCACCGATTCGCAACGCCACAACGTTTACGTTGGCACGCGGGGCGTCGGTGTCGTCGGTTGCAGCATCACTGTATGCCGATGGTTTGATTTCATCACCTGATGCGTTCAAGTTTGCGGTGCGCATGCATGGGGGCAAAATTCAATCGGGGCGTTATGACATACCGCGTCGCACCAGTGTGTGGCGTTTGGCGCATATGTTTGCAACGGGTGATGTTGCCGCCACCGTCGTTGTTATACCAGAGGGGCTGACCATCAAACAAATCAAACAACTGTTGCGGGCGCAGGCCGACCTGTCGGGGGGTGTTGAATGCGGGGCAGGGCGCAGTGACGCCGTATGTGATTTGCATGATGGTGATATATTTCCCGATTCGTATCGCGTGGCAACCGGTACATCGCGATTGGCGGTGTTGGAACTGGCGCGCAAGAAAATGTCCGGAATCGAAGATGCGTGGGCGCATGCGGGGCGCATTATGCCGTCACCGTTGCACAGCTGGAATGATGTTGTGACGTTGGCATCGATTGTCCAGAAAGAAACCCCGCGCGAATCGGAAATGCCGATTGTGGCCAGTGTGTATTTGAACCGTCTGCGCAAAAATATGCGGTTGCAGGCCGATCCAACCGTGGTTTATGCGCTGACGAATGGTTTGGGTGATATGCAGGGTGCGGCATTACTGCGTGGGCACTTGCGCGTGGACAGCCCGTATAACACATATACCCATGGCGGTCTGCCGCCAGCACCGATTGCCAATGTTGGTCAGGCGGCGATTCGTGCTGTACTGCGTCCGGCGGAAACTAACTATCTGTATTTTGTCGCAGATGGCCGTGGCGGACACAAATTTGCAAATTCGTACGATGAACATATTCGAAATCACGCTGACTGGCGCGCGATAAAAAAATTGCGTAATGGACAATAGAAATACTGTCATTCATTAAATTTTTTAATGAATTTGATGCCGTGTAATCATTTGTGAAATACTAAACAAAACGCCCAGAAATCTGGGCGTTTTATCAATATCTTGTGAATCTTTTCCGAATCGCGAACGCGCGTATTATAGCATATTTTCGGGGTGTGTGCAAAAATCTTTACGGTTGAATATAGGTATAAATTCAAGGTACAATACAGGTAACTAGACAGTCAAATCTAGTGTTCTTTTAACAAAAGGGAAAGGATATATGATGAAAAAATTAGCTTTAACTTCCTTGATGGCTGTATTCGCAGTTTCAGCAGCGTCTGCTGCGGCGATAAACGATAATCCGTTGTATCGTCCTATGCAGGGTCAGGCATACAGCGTAACTGGGTTGGAATCTCATTCCAAATCAACCAGTGATTGGGACGCGACCGAAGAATTGGCTTACGGTGTTACAGATAAATTAGCGATTGGTATGGAATTGTCTGCATCAGAAAGCAACTGGTTCGATAAATCCGGCATTGATACATTTGGTATCGGCGCAAACTATCGCGTATTTGAACAGAGTGGTTGGGCTGTTGATGTAATGGGTTCTTATGGTCTGTATGGTGTTCTGCCATATGGTGCTTCATTCTTGGACAAAGACGTAACAACTTACCAGTGGACAGTTGGTGCACAGGTTGGCAAAGAATTTGGTAACCTGACGTTGGCTGGTCACGTTGCTATGGACTATGTCAACAGCGAATCCTTTAACTGGAATGACGATGGCATTCACCAGGTTCGTTTGGGCTTGGACGGGTTCCTGGCATTGGACGACAACTGGGCATTGGTTGGTGGTGTTGAATACACCGGTATCGCCGATGACGAATCGCCAAATGGCACAAAGGTTGAAAATGCCGGCACATGGACAGGCACAGTTGGTGTGAACTATAACTTCTGTGACAACACATTTGTTGGCGCATATGTTGGACGTGAAATGTCCCACACTGGCGCAGGCGAATGGTCAACAGATGCTGGTTTCACATTTGGTGCTAAATTCGGTGCACAGTTCTAATATTTAATTGGAACAAATATGGGCCCGCGCAGATTGCGCGGGTCTTTTGTTTGATTTTCGTCCTGTTGTGCGCGTGGTGGCATTGGCGATACCATAATGGCCAAGATGGTCAGGTTGCGCGTTTTTTTGGGAATTTTGTTGATTATCGGCGTATGTGCGGCATCGCGCGCCGATGTCGGCGATGTCAGCCGCATTGTAAAGTCCGGCGAATTTTCGGCACATTTTGGGGCGGCCTTTGTTACGGGACGGGCCCGCGATGGGCATTCGCAAACTGATTTTTCCGCCGGTCGTATACATGAAACCAGTTTGACATTGGATTACAGTCCTAATGACTTTTTTACTGTGCAATTCAGTACAGATAACGATTATTCCGATATGCAAATCGGGGCATTATATAAAATATGGACAACGCCCCCATTGAAATTCGAGGCCGGCGTGGCATACGGCCCCGCATGGACAAAACGGGCGACCGATGGCGTCCGATATGGTCGCAACAATGTAATATTAGATATGCGATTGCATGGTGTGCGCTGGTCGCGCACACAATGGTCGGTCAAGGTATCACCACAATTTGTAATGGATGATGACGGAAATTTCTGGAATATAAAAATTTCGCCACAGATAATGTATTACTTTTTTCAAAATATCGCCGCGATTTTGGGCTTTGATTATGATTTTTTGCAAATTTCGCGTCCCAAAACAATATATAATCGTTCGGTCAGTGCCGAGGCCGTATATAACCTGTCGACCGCCGCATCGGTCAATCCATATGTAAAATATCATTTTGAAACCAAGGACGCCGACAATAATTTGATGGACTATGACGATTATTGGAAATTGGGTGTCAGTTTTTCGGTTAAATTCTAATTTTTTGCCGTATTATTTCTTTGTCTAATAACATGTTTGTACTAACTATGTTTTTGTCATTTGATAAAATTCTGTCAGCCCTTAAAATCAGGCGTTTTTTCAATGTTTGTTAAAGAATATTTCTTGACAATTCGGGGCGGTATGGTTATAGTGTACTGGCTTTCCGTGTAAACAAGGAAAGAGAAAAACACAGAAAACTGCGACATTTAGCAGGTTTATAATCAGCGGCGTGCCGTTGAAATAAATCTGGTGGCAGGTTTTGTGCAGACCAAAAAAGCAAGAACAAACAAAGAGATTTTGAATGCCAACAGTAAATCAACTGATTCGGAAACCTCGTAAAAAGGTCGTTGTGAAATCCACAGCCCCTGATATGATGGAAGCTCCGCAGAAGCGTGGTGTTTGCACACGTGTGTACACAACCACACCTAAGAAACCTAACTCGGCGCAACGTAAGGTTGCACGTGTAAAATTGGCCAATGGTCGCGAAGTAACCGCGTACATTCCTGGCGAAGGTCACAATTTGCAGGAACACAGCGTTGTTATGATTCGTGGCGGCCGTGTAAAGGACTTGCCTGGTGTTAAATACCACATTATCCGTGGTGTTCTGGATACCAAGGGTGTTGACAGCCGTAAGCAGGGTCGTTCCTTGTACGGTGCCAAGGCCGGCAAATAATTAGATAAAACTAACCAAAAACACGCGGGGCAACCGGCGTGAGTAATCTGTGAAAGGCACAGACGAAGAAATAAAAGGAAATATAAAATGTCAAGACGTAAAAGTGCAACGAAACGTGAAATTCTGCCAGATTCCAAGTACAATAATCTGGTTGTTGCAAAATGTATCAATGTAGTCATGTGGGACGGCAAGAAAGAAGTTGCCGAAAATATCGTTTACGGTGCATTAGAAAAACTGAAAAAAGTCGCAAAAGACGGTGATGAATTGGCTGCTTTCTTGGAAGCCGTAGATGCATTGAAACCATCTGTAGAAGTCAAGGGCCGTCGTGTTGGCGGTGCGACATATCAGGTTCCAGTAGAGGTTCGTCCTGTACGTCAGCAGACATTGGCGTTGCGTTGGTTGGTTATGTTCGCACGCAAACGTGGCGAACGCGCAATGGAAGATCGCTTGTTCGGCGAATTGCGTGATGCTTTGTCCGGTCAGGGTGGGGCGTTCAAGAAAAAGATTGATACTCACAAGATGGCAGAAGCCAATAAGGCATTTGCACACTTCCGCTGGTAATTATATCGGAATAAACATAATCGGATTAAACACAAGACAAAGAAATAAGGAAAGAATCTATGTCAGTCGGAAAAACCGCTCCTTTACATATGTACCGCAATATCGGCATTATGGCCCATATTGACGCGGGTAAAACAACAACATCAGAACGTATTCTTTTCTATACAGGCAAAACATATAAAATCGGCGAAGTTCACGATGGTGGCGCGACGATGGACTGGATGGAACAGGAACAAGAACGTGGTATTACAATTACATCTGCGGCAACAACATGCTTTTGGCGTGATCACCGTATCAATCTGATTGATACCCCGGGACACGTGGACTTTACAATGGAAGTAGAACGTTCCCTGCGTGTTTTGGACGGTGCTGTTGCAGTATTTGAATCCGTGTCCGGTGTTCAGCCCCAGACAGAAACAGTATGGCGTCAGGCAGACCGCTATAACGTTCCACGTATTTGCTTTATCAATAAGATGGATCGTATTGGTGGTAACTTCTTCCGCTGTGTTGATATGATTCGTGAACGTTTGGGTGCAAACCCATTGGTTATCAATTTCCCAATCGGTGCAGAATCTGATTTCCGCGGCGTTGTCGATGTCGTTGAAATGCGTGCCATTGTTTGGGAAGATGACTTGGGCAAAGATCCTCACATCAAACCAATTCCAGAAGAATTGCGCGAAAAAGCCGAAGAATTGCACAACAAACTGATTGAAGAAGTTGTGACATTGGACGACGATATTATGGAAGCGTACATGGAAGGTACAAAGCCAGACATCGCCACAATCAAAAAACTGATTCGCAAGGGTACAATCGCCCAGAACTTTAACCCAGTTCTGTGTGGTACAGCATTCAAGAACAAGGGTGTTCAGCCACTGTTGGACGCGATTGTTGACTATTTGCCAAGCCCATTGGACGTTCCTGCTATCAAGGGGACAAAGATGGACAAGACGACCGTTATCGAACGTCACCCAAGTGCAAACGAACCATTCGCAGCACTGGCGTTCAAGGTTGCAAATGACCCATTCGTTGGGAACTTGATGTTCATTCGTATTTATTCTGGTAAATTGACATCGGGTTCGTACATCTATAACTCTAACCGTGACAAACGTGAACGTGTTGGTCGTATGTTGTTGATGCACTCTAACCAGCGTGAAGAAATCAAAGAAGCATCGGCCGGTGACATTATCACATTGGTCGGTATGAAAGAAACAATCACAGGTGATACACTGTGTGATGAAGCGAATCCAATCATCTTGGAAAATATTCACGTTCCAGAACCTGTTATCAGTATTGCGGTTGAACCAAAAACCAAGGCCGACATTGAAAAGATGTCATTGGGCTTGCAGGCATTGGCCAAAGAAGACCCTTCGTTCCGCGTATCGGTTGACGAAGAATCTGGTCAGACAATTTTGGCTGGTGTTGGCGAATTGCACTTGGAAATTTTGGTTGATCGTTTGCTGCGTGAATTCAAAGTTGACGTCAACGTTGGCGAACCACGTATTGCATATCGTGAAACATTCCGCAAGGCAGTTACCGAAGAATACACCCACAAGAAACAGTCGGGTGGTTCGGGTCAGTACGCACAGGTTAAAATCGAATTCGAACCATTGGAACCAGGCAAAGGTTATGAATTTGAAAACAAAATTGTCGGTGGTGCTATTCCAAAAGAATACATCCCTGGCGTTGAAAAGGGTTTGAAGATAGCCCAACAGACAGGTGTTCTGATTGGCTATCCGACAGTGGATTTCAAGGCAACGTTGGTTGATGGTAAATATCACGAAGTTGACTCCAACGTATTGTGCTTTGAAATTGCGGCGCGTGCTTGCTTCCGCGAAGCCATGAAAAAAGCATCGCCAAAGTTGCTGGAACCGATTATGAAGCTTTCGGTCAACACACCGGAAGAATACGTCGGTGACATTATCGGTGACTTGAACAGCCGCCGCGGACAAATCAATGGCATTGAAACTCAGTTTGGTAACCAGTTGATTTCTGCCTATGTTCCGTTGGCTAATCTGTTCGGATACGTCAAGACATTGCGTTCTTTGTCACAGGGGCGTGCAAATCCGTATATGGAACTGTCGCACTATGCCGAAGTACCGCAGAACGTCGCAGATGAAGTTATCAAAAAGCTGACGAAATAAAAAAATAAAAAAAGATTGTGATTTTTGATTTCTGGTTTATTATATAGGCGTGAAATCCAAATAATAACCGGAAATCAAAGTCAGAAATCATTTAACAAGCCAAGCCTAAGGAGAAAAAACTATGGCAAAAGAAAAGTACGTAAGAACCAAACCGCATGTTAATGTTGGTACTATTGGTCACGTTGACCACGGTAAAACAACATTGACTGCTGCTATCGTTCATTACTATGGTGTCGGCGCCGATAAAGAAAAAGGCGTTGATAAAATCGATAACGCACCAGAAGAACGTGCACGTGGTATCACAATCAACACCGCACACGTTGAATATGAAACAGAACACCGTCACTATGCACACGTTGACTGCCCAGGACACGCGGACTATGTTAAAAACATGATTACCGGCGCGGCCCAGATGGACGGTGCAATCTTGGTTGTTGCTGCAACAGACGGCCCAATGCCTCAGACACGTGAACACATTTTGTTGGCACGTCAGGTGGGTATTCCAAAAATCGTTGTTTATTTGAACAAATGCGATTTGGCGAACGATCCTGAATTGTTGGAATTGGTTGAAATGGAAGTTCGTGAATTGTTGTCTGCAAATGACTTCGATGGCGACAAAGCACCTATTATTCGTGGTTCCGCTGTTTCCGCATTGGAAGGCAAGAACGACGGTTTGGGCAAAGAATCCATCGATGCATTGTTGAAGGCATTGGACGAATACATCCCAATGCCAGAACGTCCAGTTGACAAACCATTCTTGATGCCAATCGAAGACGTATTCTCGATCACAGGTCGTGGTACAGTTGTTACAGGCCGTATCGAATCTGGTACAGTCAAAGTTGGCGACGAATGCGAAATCGTTGGTTTGCGTCCAACACAGAAAACAACAGTTACCGGCGTAGAAATGTTCCGCAAGATGTTGGATCAAGGTGAAGCTGGTGATAACGTTGGTTTGCTGTTGCGTGGTACAAAGAAAGAAGATGTAGAACGCGGTCAGATTATCTGCAAACCAGGTTCTATCACACCACACACAGAATTTGAAGCCGAAGTTTATATCTTGACGAAAGAAGAAGGTGGACGTCACACAGCGTTCTTCAGCAACTATCGTCCTCAGTTCTACTTCAGCACAACAGACGTAACTGGTACAATCACATTGCCAGCAGACAAAGAAATGGTTCTGCCAGGCGATAACGTTCGTATCTCTGTGCAACTGATTGCACCTATTGCTATGAGCGAAGGCCGTCGCTTTGCTATCCGTGAAGGCGGACGCACAGTTGGCGCTGGTGTTGTATCAAAGATCAACAAATAACAACATAAACGGGTCGGTGTAACTGGATATACAAACGCCAGTGATTACCGGCCCGAACAAACATAAGGAAAACGAACAAATGGTACCTGCATCTAAAATTCGAATCAAATTGACAGCGTTTGATCATCGCGTATTGATGGACTCTGTTGATGAAATCGTAAAAACGGCAAAGCGCACAGGCGCAGACGTCGTTGGGCCAGTTCGCTTGCCAACATTGATTCAGAAATTTACAGTCAACCGTTCCCCACACGTCGATAAAAAATCGCGTGAACAATTCGAAATCCGCAATCACAAAGCGGTCGTCGATATTGTCAACCCAACCCCTCAGACAGTTGATGCCCTGATGAAGTTGGATTTGGCGTCTGGTGTTGATGTAAAAATTAAATTGTAAAAATTGAGTAAGTAAAATTGTTAGCGTCGAGTGTTTTGGATTCTGAACAAAAACGCTTCGACCTACTGGCAAAATAAAAGGCAAAAAAATGAAACGTAGCGGATTAATAACAACAAAAATAGGAATGACGCGTCTGTATGATGATGCCGGCGCAGCGCACCCAGTAACAGTTCTGTCTGTGGGCGATTGTGCTGTCATTGGAAATCGCACGCAGGACAAGAACGGCTATGTCGCGAATATTTTGGGTATGCGCGAAGCCAAGGCAAAACATGTTGCAAAGCCACAGGCGGTTGCAGCGGAAAAAGCAGGGGTAAAGCCGTATCGCAAAGTGGTGGAATTCCGCGTATCGGACGAATGTGTTATCCCAGCAGGGACACAGTTGTCTGCGTCTCATTTTGTTGCCGGTCAATTCGTTGATGTCCAAGCGACAAGCAAGGGTAAGGGCTATCAAGGTGCGATGAAACGTCACAACTTTGGTGGTAAGGAAGCGACACACGGTGTTTTGAAAGCACATCGTTCATTGGGTGGTACTGGTATGCGTGAATGGCCAGGCCGCGTTCTGAAAGGCAAAAAGATGGCCGGTCAGATGGGCAATGAAACGGTTACTGTTCAGAACTTGAAGGTCTTTGGAACAGATGCAGCCGAAAACTTGATTTTCGTCGAAGGCGCAGTTCCAGGCGCAAACGGTACATTTGTTTTGGTTACCGATGCGGTTAAAAAAGAAAACAAAGATTTGCCAGTTCCAACTGCACAGACAAGCGCACCAGCAGCAGAAGTTGCCGCCGATGCAGCAGAAACAGTTGCGGAATAACAATGGGTCAACATTAAGGTGAATTAAAATGCAAATAGAAGTTATAAATTTTGATGGCAAAGCAGTTGGCAATGTTGAATTGGCCGACAGCATCTTTGGTTTGGACCCACGCGCAGACATCTTGCACAGAGTTGTTACTTGGCAGCGTGCAAATTCCCGTGCCGGCACACATGCAGTGAAAACTGTATCTGATGTCGAAGGCAGCGGTAAAAAAGCGTTCAAACAAAAGAAAACAGGTAACGCACGTCAGGGTGAAAAATACAATGTTCACATGCGTGGCGGTGGTGTTGTTCATGGCCCAGTCGTCCGTGATCACTCTATCGATTTGCCAAAGAAAATCCGTAGCTTGGGCTTGAAGATGGCTTTGTCATCCAAGGTCAAAGACGGTGCTTTGGTTGTTATCGATTCTGAAAAATTGGCAGATGCAAAGACAGGTGCATTCGCAAAGCAGTTGAAAAAACTGGGTTGGGATTCTGCATTGTTTGTTGGCGCAGATGCATTGGACGAAAACTTCAAGAAATCTGCGGCGAACATCGCAAAAATCGATGCGTTGCCAACGATTGGTTTGAATGTTTTGGACATCTTGAACCACGATAAATTGGTTTTGACAGCTGACGCAGTCAAAGCGGTAGAAGCAAGATTGGCATAATTTAATAAAAGGTCAATGAAATGGCAGAAAATAAAGCAGAAAAGAAAATCGTTGCGACCGCCGGTATTTATGATATACTGCGTCGTCCGATAATCTCGGAAAAGACAGCGAAACTGTCCGAGAGCAATGGTATTGCGTTCGAAATTGCTGCAAATGCAACCAAAGAAGATGTTGCACGCGCAGTTCAGGCGATTTACAATGTGAAACCAACCAAGGTCAACATTGTTGTTGCCAAGGGCAAGGTTAAATCCTTCCGTGGTCGCGCCAGCGGTACACAACGCACTGTAAAGAAAGCATATGTGTCTTTGCCAGCCGATGCAAAATTGGATTTGGCGGCAAACGCATAAGTAACAAAGAAAAATCGTCAGGGCAGATAATCTGAGAGCAGTTCAGACGTTATTGCCCTGACAGAAACAAAGGTAAGAAAAAAATGGCATTAAAGCACTATAAGCCAATGACCCCGGGTACACGTGGTTTGACCCAGGTTGACCGCAGTGGTTTGCATCGCGGCGCGCCTGAAAAGGCATTGACTGTTGGTTTGAAATCCAAGGGTGGTCGTAACAACTTTGGTCACGTAACCGTTATGCACCAAGGTGGCGGTCACAAACGTAAATATCGTTTGATTGATTTCAATCGTAAAAAGACAGGTGTTCCAGCAACTGTTGTTCGCTTGGAATACGATCCTAACCGTACCGCATTCATCGCATTGATTGAATACAAAGATGGTGTTCGTTCTTATATCTTGGCACCACGTGATTTGAAGGTCGGTGATACTGTTATTTCTGGCATTCGTGAAGATATTAAACCAGGTAATGCGATGCCATTGAAGAATATGCCAATCGGTACAATCGTGCACAACGTTGAACTGAAACCAGGTGCTGGCGGCCAGTTGGCGCGCAGCGCGGGTTGCTATGCTCAGTTGATGGGTAAAGACGGTGTTTATGCACAGATTAAAATGAACAGCGGCGAATTGCGCAAGGTTCATTCCGATTGTATGGCCACAGTTGGCAGCGTTTCTAACCCAGATCAACGCAACGTCAATTTGGGCAAGGCCGGTCGCGCACGCTGGTTGGGTATCCGTCCATCTGTTCGCGGTATGGCGATGAACCCGAACGATCACCCAATGGGTGGTGGTAATGGTCATTCCAAGGGCCACGAACCTGTGTCGCGTACTGGTATTCCAGCCAAGGGATATCGTACCCGCAGCAACAAACGTACTGCAAAGATGATTATCCGCAGCAGACATTTGGCAAAGAAGAAATAATAAATAGCCCTGCATCTATATGGTGCAGGGGACATAAGAAAAACGGAGTAATTGATGTCTCGTTCAGTTTGGAAAGGTCCTTATGTTCACCCATCTGTCTTGAAAAAGACCGCGGCGGCGAACGAAAAAGATGACCGTAAACCAATTAAAACTTGGTCTCGTGGCAGCACAATCGTGCCACCAATGGTTGGGCTGACTTTTGAAGTTCACAATGGTAATAAATTTATTCCAGTTTCAATCGTAGAAGATATGATTGGTCATAAATTGGGTGAATTTGCGCCGACACGCACGTTCAAAGGTCATGCGGCAAATAAAAAGGCCGCGGCAGCCAAGAAATAATGATTTCTATATGGAATCCGCAAGAATAATAAGGTTATAGTTATGACAACAGCAAGATATGGAATTAAAGATAATCAGGTTCGCGCATTCAACAAAATGATCCGCGTCAGCCACCAGAAACTGAATCTGGTTTGCGACACTGTTCGTGGTTTGCCTGTTGAACGTGCAATCGATGTCTTGAAATTTTCGAAGAAACGCGTATCTGACGAAGTTTTGAAAACTTTGATTTCCGCGATTGCAAATGCAGAACACAACAAAAATCTGTCGGCAGATTCTCTGTACGTCAAAGAAATTTGGTGTGGTAAAGCGTTGACAATGAAACGTATCATGGCCGGCCCACGTGGCAGCGCACGTCCGATTTTGAAACCATTTTCAAATCTGACAATCGTTTTGGAATCAGGTACAGCACCTGCGAAAAAAACAGCAGAAAAAACTGCAAAGAAAGCAAAATAATAAAACCGTGGCACGTGGTATGGGGCAACCCTGAATAAAACCTATATGGTTTCAAGAACACTTGCCACAAACTAAGGAAAACAAAAGATGGGACAGAAAGTATCACCAATCTCGTTGCGCGAATTTATCAACAAGATTACTGACTCGCGCTGGATGGCTGGCAAAAAGGACTATGCGAACCTGTTGGCCGAAGATATCAAAATTCGCAAATTTATCGAAAAGAAGTTGAAGAAAGCCGGTTTGGCCAAGGTTGTTATTGAACGCTTTGCCAAGAAAGTTGTTGTGACAATTCACACATCTCGTCCGGGTATGATTATCGGTAAAAATGGTGCTGATATCGAAACATTGCGTAATGATATCAAAAAATTGGTCAAGAATGATCAGGTCGTCGTAAATATTTACGAAGTTCGTCGTCCGGATCTGAATGCCCAGTTGGTTGCACAGAATATTGCACAGCAAATCGAAGGTCGTGTTTCCTTTAAGCGTGCAATGAAAAAGGCGGTTCAAAACGCCCAGAAAGCAGGTGCACAGGGTATCAAAGTTATGTGCAGCGGCCGTCTGAACGGTGCGGAAATTGCCCGCAGCGAACAAATCCGCGAAGGTCGTATTCCTCTGCACACATTGCGTGCTGACATTGACTATGCGTCAATTCAGGCGAAAACAACATACGGTGTTATCGGTGTGAAAGTTTGGATTTACACTGGGGACGTCGTAAATAAAGAAAAGCTGGCTTCTGAAATGGCACGCCCAACTGAATATGCCGGCAGCAGCGAAAAGAGAAACAAGTAATTTTTGCCGGCATCTATATGGTGTCGGGGAAAACAAAAATTAGCAAAAGCAATAAAAGGTAGTTTATTATGTTGATGCCAAATAAAACAAAGTTTCGCAAACAGCACAAAGGCCGTATTCACGGCGTCGCCAAAGGCGGCAGCGAACTGGCATTTGGTTCGTTTGGACTGAAAGCCATGACACCAGAACGCGTTACAGCGCGTCAGATCGAAGCGGCGCGTCGCGCCATCACACGTCACATGCGTCGTATGGGTAAATTGTGGATTCGCGTATTCCCTGATGTACCTGTGACCAAAAAACCTGCCGAAGTCCGTATGGGTAAAGGTAAAGGTGCGGTTGAATATTGGATTTGCCGTGTTAAACCAGGTCGCATCATGTTCGAAGTCGACGGTGTAAAACCAGAAGTCGCATATGAAGCGTTCGCGTTGGCGGCGGCGAAATTGCCAGTTAAAACCAAAATTGTTGAACGTAAAGCGAACTAAGTATAACCGCACACAAAAAGGTCAATGAAATGGCAGAAAAGAAAGTTGAAAAAGAATCTTTGACAGTCGAAGCATTGCAGAGCAAGCTGGCTGATTTGAAGAAAGAGCAAATGAACCAACGCTTTCAACATGTGGCTGGTCAGTTGCCAAAATCGCATGTAATTCGTCAGACCCGTCGTGAAATCGCACGCGTCAAGACAAAATTGAATGCGGACAAAAAATAAAAAATTGTCGATTTTTGTTGAGATTTCTAAAAATTTAGTTATCATATGCCGAAATCGGTTAAATAAAACCAAAGAATCAGTTGCTGTTTTGCGCGTTTTAGTGTAAAATTAGGCCCGCAAAACAAGCACTGGCAAATGTATAAGGACACAAGTTATGCCAAGACGTATACTGCAAGGAACAGTAAAAAGTACAGCAAACGACAAAACAGTTGTCGTCGAAGTGGAACGTCGTTTCCGTCACCCGCTGTATGGCAAGTTCGTAAAGCAGAACAAAAAGTACAAGGCGCACGATGAAAACAACGAATACAAGGTTGGTGACATCGTTGCGATCGAAGAACATCGTCCAATCTCCAAGACAAAATCTTGGGTGGTCAAGGGGCGCGTTGGCGTTTCCAAGGACGAAACGGTTGAGGTCGTTGACTAATACCGCCGGACAGGGTCTTTGAGGTCGGCATTGTTTTATCAATGTGCGGACAGTCGGGCCCTATAACAAAGCGGCGGGGGATTGCCCCGCGCGCAGGACAAGGAAAAAAGTTATGATTCAGAATGAAACAGTTATGACGGTCGCTGATAACTCTGGCGCACGCAAAGCGATGTGCATCAAAGTTTTGGGCGGTTCACACCGTCGCTATGCGACAGTTGGCGATAAAATTGTCGTCGCCATCAAAGAAGCGATTCCACGTGGTAAAGTACAAAAGGGTACTGTGCAGCGTGCAATCATCGTGCGTACAAAATTCCCGGTAAAACGTCCGGACGGATCTATTATCCGCTTTGACGATAATGCGGTTGTTTTGATCAACAAGAACAACTTTGAACCAATTGGCACACGTATCTTTGGGCCGATTGCACGTGAAGTTCGCCGCAAATACGATGTTCAAAAAATCGTATCTCTGGCACCGGAAGTTATATAATATACAAGGGGTTATAGATATGAAAATCAAGAAAGGCGACGAAGTCGTAGTTATTTCGGGAAAGTACAAAGGCGTCAAAGGTAAAGTACTGGAAGCGCGCCCAACAGAATCTCGCGTTGTGGTCGAAGGTGTAAACCGCCACAAATGGCATGTCAAACCAACACAGGAACAGCCGGGTCACATCGTTGATCGCGAAGCACCAGTGCACGTTTCTAATGTTGCGTTGGTTGACCCAAAGACGAAGAAAGCAACACGCGTTGGATATAAAATGTCTGGCGACAAGAAAGTTCGTGTTGCCAAAAAGTCAGGCGCAGAATTGTAAGAATAAACTGTTCCCGCTGTTACGGGGACACAGAGTGTAAGGAATAAAAAAATGCAAAGCAGATTGCGTGAAATTTACGAAAAAGAAATTGTACCTGAATTGGTCAAAGAATTTGGGTATACAAACAAGTATGCTGTGCCAAAATTGTCCAAAATCGTTTTGAACATGGGCGTTGGCGAAGCTGTTAGCGATAAAAAGAAATTGGATTCTGCAGCCGCTGATTTGACAGCGATTGCCGCACAGAAATCCGTTATCACACATGCGAAAAAGTCCATCGCGACATATCGTCTGCGCGAAGGTCAGGCCATTGGTACCAAGGTTACGTTGCGTGGTAAAAGAATGTATGATTTCTTGGACAAACTGATTACAGTTGCATTGCCACGTGTCAAGGACTTTCGTGGTTTGTCAAAATCCAAATTCGACGGTCGCGGTAACTATGCGTTCGGTATCAAGGAACACTTGATTTTCCCTGAAATTTCCGTTGATAAAATTGACGCAATTCGCGGTATGGACATCGTCATCGCGACAACAGCGAAAACTGACGACGAAGCACGTGCGTTGCTGACGAAAATCGGCTTGCCGTTGGTTTTGAAATAATAAAAAGGTATAAAAATGGCTAAATTAGCGTTGATAAACAAACAGAAAAAACGTGAAAAGATGGTCGCCCAGTATGCCAAAAAGCGCGAAGCGATCAAAGCGAAGATGTCTGTAAATGCAACACCAGACGAACGTATGGACGCGATGAAGAAATTGGCAAAATTGCCACGTAACGCGAATCCAACACGTCTGCATAACCGTTGCTCTGTTACCGGTCGTGCACGCGGGTTCTCTCGCTTGTTCGGTCTGTGCCGCCAACAGTTGCGCACAATGGCGTCCGAAGGGAAATTGCCAGGCGTACGCAAGTCCAGTTGGTAAAATAAAAACAACCCTGTTGTGGACAATGCAGCAGGGGTTAAACAAAAGTGCAGGGGGCATATGCCCCATGCAACGAAGGAGTAAAAGATGTCATTATCACACCCAATCGGCGATATGTTGACACGCATTCGTAATGGTCAGAATGCGGGTAAAGAAACAATCACCGTTCCAAACAGCAAACTGCGTGCAGCAGTGCTGACCGTCTTGAAAGACGAAGGTTTTATTACAGATTTCCACAAAGAACAGATTGACGAACATCGTGCCAATTTGGTCGTTGAACTGAAATATGTCAATGGCAATGGCGCAATCCAAGAAATTTCTGTCGTGTCCAAACCCGGCCGCCGTGTTTATTCCGGCAGTGCAAAAATGCCAAAGGTTATGGGCGGACTGGGTATCGCAATCGTTTCCACACCAAATGGCGTTATGACTGATCACAAGGCACGTTTGATGAACGTTGGTGGCGAAGTGCTGTGCAAGGTAATCTAATTTAGAAGTAAGGATTGAAGTTATGTCTCGTGCAGGAAAATATCCAGTAAAATTGAAAGACGGTACGTCAGCGGCGATTGTTGATGACGTTCTGGTTGTCAAGGGCCCAAAGGGCGAAATTAAATTGCCTTTGGATACAAAACATGCCGGCTTGGTTCATGTCGCAATCGAAGACGAACACGTTGTCGTTACACCAAAAGACGCCGAAGACAAAGTTTCGCGTGCAATGTGGGGTACAATGACCCGCAATGTTCGCTGCGCAGTCGAAGGTGTATCTGACGGTTTCTCGAAAGATATGTACATGAAGGGTGTTGGTTACAAAGCATCGGTTTCTGGCAACAAATTGGTTTTGGTTGCAGGTTATTCACACGATGTTATCATGGAAATCCCAGCGGGCTTGACCGTTGTTATGGGTGAAACACCAACCGAATTTAGCATCAAGGGTATCGATAAATGCTTGGTCGGTCAGTTTGCGGACAAGGTTCACAAGGTTCGCAAGGCAGATCCATACAAGGGTAAAGGTATCTTCTATAAGGGCGAAGCAATCCGCCGCAAGGAAGGTAAAAAGAAATAATAAAATAGGGTAATCCCCGCTGTTACGGGGGTTGAAAAAAAGGAAACAAAATGTTGAAACATTTGTCTAGTGAAGAAAGACGCACATTGGCAACACGCGGTGCGTTGAAAAGAAAGAATCCAGGCAAGATTCGTCTGTCGGTTTTTCGTTCGGATCGTCATATTGAAATTCAAGCCATTGATGATGTTCGTGGTCACACAATTTGTGCTGCGTCATCCAAAGAAAAAGATTTTCAGGGCAAGGGCTGGAATATTGCTGGTGCGGAATTGGTCGGCGCCGCGTTTGCAAAACGCGTTGTTGATGCAGGCATCGCTGAAAATTGTTACTTTGACCGTGGCGCATATCGCTATCACGGCCGTGTAAAGGCACTGTGCGAAGCAATCCGCGCAGGCGGCGTAAGAATTTAATGGAATATACGGAGTTATAAGATGGCACGTTTTGATGATAAAAAATTGCAGACGGATAACCTGGTAGATAAACTGGTTTCCATCAACCGCGTATCCAAAACCGTAAAGGGCGGCCGCAATATGTCGTTCTCGGCGTTGGTTGTGGTTGGCGACAAGGCCGGTCGTGTTGGTTTTGGCAAGGGTAAAGCACTGGAAGTTCAGTCCGCTGTTCAAAAGGCAACCAAGGCCGCCAAGGCGAAAATGATTCGCGTCCCACTGAAAGAAGGTCGCACATTGCACCACGACAGTTCCGCGAAATACGGCGCAAGCAAATTGGTTGTTCGCAGTGCAGTCCCAGGTACTGGTATCATTGCTGGTGGTGCGTTGCGTGCGGTGTTTGAATGCTTGGGCGTTCAGGACGTCGTTGTGAAATCTCAGGGTTCTAACAATCCTAATAACATGATTCGCGCTGCATTCTTGGCGTTCGGTAAAATGAACTCGCCAAAGACAGTGGCCGCGCGTCGTGGTAAAACAGTTGCTGAAATCATCGCTGGCCGTGATGGCAAGAAAGTTGAAGAAGCAGCATGCGAATGCCCAGCCGAAGACAAATAATCTAGGCGCAGATAAAAACGGAGTAAAATTATGGCTAAGATAACTGTAAAGCAAGTCAAAAGCATTGTTGGTCGTCCGGAATCTCAGCGCAAGATTGTTGCTGCATTGGGATTGGGTCGTATCGACAAAACCAAAGAATTGGGCGATACACCAGCCGTTCGCGGTATGGTTGCCAAGGTTTCTCACTTGGTTGAAATCGTCGAAAAATAAGAAAAGTAAAACCGAGTATGCGGACAACACTTGTCCGCATGCGAAAAAGGACTATATGATAGTCATAGGATAAAAGGAAAAAATTATGAAACTGAATGCATTGATGGATAATTTCGGCGCACGTCGTGACACAAAGCGTGTTGGTCGTGGTATGGCGTCGGGTTATGGCAAAACATCTGGCCGTGGTAACAAGGGTCAGAAATCCCGCAGCGGTTCACGCAAGCAGGCAACTTTCCAAGGTGGTCAGATGCCAATTTTGCGTCGTTTCCCAAAATTCGGGTTCAACAATCCATTTGCCAAGGAATATGTGACAATCAACTTGGGCGATATTGAAAAATTCATCGCGTCCGGCAAGATTGATGCAAAATCCCCAATCACTATTGATTCCCTGATGGCTGCAAAAATCATCAACCGCAAAATGTCCGGTTTGAAAGTTTTGGCCAAGGGCGAAATCAAATCGTCTGTAAACGTTGTTGCTGACAAGTGGTCCAAGGCCGCAGAAGCAGCGATTGTGAAAGCAGGCGGCACAATCAAAAATAACTAATCCGTATATTTGTACCCCACATCGTGGGGTACATGTCTGATTTGAGAATGGTCAACGCATGAAATTCTTGAAAGATTTTTTTGGAAACCTGTCAGATTTGCAAAAGCGTATTTTGTTCACACTGGGTGCGCTGATTGTATATCGTGTTGGTTCGTTTATACCATTGCCGGGGGTAAATGCATCGGCGGTGCTGCACTTGTTCACGGGCGAGGGCAGTGGCATGATGGGTATGTTTGATATGTTCTCGGGTGGTTCGCTGTCGCGTATGTCTGTGCTGGCACTGAACATTTTCCCGTACATTTCGGCATCTATCGTGTTGCAGTTGTTGACGGCCACCAGCAAGAGTTTAACAGAATTACGCAAAGAGGGTGAATCTGGTCGTGTTAAAATCAACCAGTACACACGTTATTTGGCGGTATTTCTGGCCGTTGTTCAAGGATGGGCGGTTGTTCGTGGTCTGGAATTGATGGCACCAGTCAATGGTGTTGCGGCGGTTGTGAACCCAGGATTTGCGTTTGAATTGTCGGCGATTATTGCACTGGTTGGTGGTACTGTGTTCGTTATGTGGTTAGCGGAACAGATTACCGCACGCGGTATCGGTCAGGGCGCATCGCTGTTGATTTTTGCGGGTATTATCGCACAAATCCCAGAGGGTGTGGCCAAGGTATTTTCATTGGGCTCGGTCGGCCAGATGTCGCCAGCAATGATTATGCTGATTGTTGCATTTGTTATCGGTATTATTGCGTTGATTGCATTCTTTGAACAGGCCCAGCGTCGTATTCAGATTCTGTACCCACGTCAGGTTATGGCAAACGGTGTTATGAACACTAACGCATCTTATTTGCCAATCAAGGTAAATATGTCTGGTGTTATGGGGCCGGTGTTTGCCGCCAGTATCATGATGCTGCCGGCATTTGTTCAACGCTTTGTCCAGAGCGAGAATTTAATCGTTCAGAACGTTATGGCGTTCTTTACGTATGGTACATGGTCTTATATTATCACATATACGATTTTGATTGCGTTCTTTGCGTATTTCCAAACCGCGGTGATATTTAATTCCGAAGAAACCAGCACCAACCTGAAAAATGCGGGTGGTTACATCCCAGGCGTACGTCCAGGCGAACAGACAATTCATTATCTGGATGCGGTTGTATCACGTACGACGGCGATTGGCGTTTTGTACCTGATTGTCGTGTGCGTATTGCCAATCATTTTGAATACTCACTTTGGTATGCCATTGATGATTGGTGGAACCAGTGTCTTGATTGTGGCGGGTGTTATATTGGATACAATGAATCAGGTTCAGTCGTACTTGGTGGCAAAACAGTACACCAGTGTTATCAAGTCGGCATCCAAGAAGGGGCGTTTCCGTTAAATATTGGCGGTAACGCAAAACAAGATTTGACTTTTGCCGCGTTGTGTATAAAATAACACGGCAAAATAAAATACCTGTGATTCTGGACGGCAGGGTCATGGGGAAACAGCAGAGCAGGGACGCGCCCACGCGCAACCCATGGTAATAATAAAAAGGAAAACAGAAAATGGCACGTATAGCAGGTGTTAACATTCCGACAGAAAAGCGTATTGAAATTGCGCTGCGCTATATTCACGGTATCGGGCCGGCAAAATCTGCACAGATTTGCAAGGCATTGAACCTGAAAGATGGTTTGCGCGCAAAGGACTTGACTGACGAGGATGTTGTTAAAATTTCAAGTTACATTGAACAGAACTTCAAGGTTGAAGGTGATGTCCGCCGCGAAGTTGCAATGAACATCAAACGTTTACAGGACTTAAAGACATACCGTGGCATCCGTCACCGTAATCGTCTGCCGGTTCGTGGTCAGCGCACCCAGACAAACGCTCGTACTCGCAAGGGGAAACGTGTGGTTGTTGCAGGTTCCGCAACCAAGGGTAAATAAAATTTAATATAACGCCACATCTGTGAGCGTTGGGCTCTGGTCATGTAACATTTGTACACTCCCGTCGCCCACCATCTCACATCTGTAACGTTCTATTAAATTTATCCACAGATAAATAAGGTAGAGAATAACACGATAGTTATTTGAAGACATCTAACAAAGGTTAAAAATAAAATGGCAGTAACAAAAGCTAAAAAGAAAGTTGTAAAGAAAGTATCGCACGGCATCGCGCATGTTGTTGCGACAAATAATAACACACGTATCACCATCACAGACCAGTCCGGTGCTGTGCTGACATGGGCGACCGCCGGTGCAAATAATTTCAAGGGCGCAAGAAAGTCCACACCGTATGCAGCGACCGTCGTCGCAGATGCAGTTGGCAAGAAAGTTGCCGAAATGGGTATGAAGACAGTTGATGTTCTGATGCGTGGCATTGGTCAGGGTCGTGAATCTGCTGTTCGTGGTCTGGCCAACGCTGGCTTGATTGTTCAGTCCATCACAGACACAACGCGCATTCCACATAATGGTTGCCGTCCAAAGAAAGTGCGTCGCGTCTAAATTAAATATAACGACATATCTGTTCACAGTGTGGCTCGTTTATGTAGCGTTTGTACACTGCACTCGCCACACTGCGTACATCTATGCCGTTCTCTTTAATTTTGAACCGTCCCATTGGGACGGTTTTTTAGAGCATAGATAATAGAGCATAGATAATAGATAGTGCGCCATTCGGCGCACATATTATTTATTACTGGATTGCTTCACTACGTTCGCAATGAATCCAAGCGAAGCGCAGGATGCGGCAAGGGCGTTAGCCCGCAGGCGACACACTAGCTAGGAACTCTGTCATTGCGAGCAAGCGTAGCGACGCGCGGCAATCCAGTAGATGATGTTGCGCAGCACATATTCGTCAACCCGAAATGCGTGGATTGTTTCCCTTGTGTTTTATGGAAAAATATTGTAAAATTGTTGGGCAATGGCGGGTTGCTGTTGCGGGGTGTAAGAGTCCCGAATCTCGTTGCGTCCGCAGGGACGTTAAAAACTCCAACCATGGGTTGGAGGGTTGCGAATATATTGAATAAGCACACTATCTCAACGAGATTAGCTCTTAACCTCCAACCACCTGAATTTTCTGGTGGTTTATTTTTTATGGGGGACATATGGCGAATATTGCAAAAACCTTGGACGAACGGGCGTTTAATTCGCGCTTTGGGGAATTTATGCGACGCGCGCGTGAAATGATGGGCATCAGCCAGAAAGAATTGGGACGGCGCACAGGTATAACATTTCAACAAATTCAAAAGTATGAATCTGGCCAGAATGCTGTATCTGTATTTCGTATGTACCAAATATCGCGCGCGTTGGAATTATCGTTGCTGGCATTCTTTGAAAATGATTTTCCCGTTGCACCGTGTCGGATTTTGGACAGTGCGCGTGTGCGCGATTTGTTGAACGAAATGTCTGGCACTGTGCACGCATTGCGCCAAGAATTGTTTTGAAAAAAAACGTCCCATCGGGACGGTTTTTTAATATTCAATCACACGGCGGGTGGTGTGTGTGCCGGCGGGCACATAATGCACAACCGGTTGATATTCTTGGTAATGGTCAATAACCTCTGTGTATTTCTTGACACGAATTGGGCGCATTGCGGGTGCGCGACGGGCGCAACCACGGTTCAAATCCGCAGATGATTTTACACGTGCGCATGGTGTTCCAATGCGTGCAGGTTTCGCAACCTGTGGCGCGGTGTATACGTCGTCGGTATATTCAACGGTATTTACCTGAACAGATTCATACGTTGTTTCGGTTGTTGTTTCACTGCACGGGCACGCGTGTGCACCAGCGGTCAAAATTGCGGCAAAGATGCCAAAAATTGCGATATGTTTCATGTTAAATCCTGTGTTATTTATGACATGAAATATACGGTGGCGCGTGCCGTATGTCAACCTTTTTTACGGGGCGGCAGAATATTGAAAATTCTAATAAATCATTGACTTTTTGGGGGGCGGGGTATAGAATACGCACGCGCGAAAGAAATTTTGCGGAACCGAATGGTGAAAATAATAAACTAAACCAAAGGGAAAATCATATGATTGAAAAGAACTGGATGACCCTGATTAAGCCGAAAAAGCTGAATATCACGGTTGACGAACATAACCCAAATTTGGCAAAACTGGTTGCCGAACCATTGGAAAAGGGATTTGGACTGACATTGGGTACGGCGTTGCGTCGCGTACTGTTGTCGTCATTGCAGGGCTGCGCACCAATCTATATCAAGATTGACGGTGTTCAGCACGAATTTTCCAGCTTGCAGGGTGTTCGCGAAGACATCACAGACATCATCTTGAACCTGAAAGGTGTTTATTTCAAAGCATTGACCGAAGGTCAACACAAGGCAACCCTGAAAGTCAAAGGGCCGGCCGTTGTTACCGCGGGCATGATTGAAACATCTGGCAGTGTAGAGGTGATGAACAAAGACGTTGAAATCTGCACACTGGATAAAAACGCGAATTTGGATATGGAAATCACATTGGCGACCGGCCGTGGTTACGTTCCTGCATCTGCACACGCAGACGGACTGCCACTGGGCGTGATTCCTGTTGATTCCATCTTTTCGCCAATTTTGAACGTCGCGACTGCTGTTTCTGAAACACGTGTTGGTCAGTCAACAGATTACGACAAATTGGAAATGACCGTCAAAACTAACGGTTCTGTTTCGCCCGAAGATGCAATCGCATTTGCCGCGCGTATTTTGACAGACCAGTTGGTTGTCTTTATCAATTTCGAAGATCCAGCACAGGTCAATGCCCCAGCCGAAGAAGAAAAGGCCAAGGATGCATTGCCATTTGATCCAAAATTGTTAAAGCATGTTGACGAATTGGAATTGTCTGTTCGTGCAAACAACTGTTTGAAGAACGACAAAATCAACTGGTTGGGCGAATTGGTTCAAAAGACCGAAGCCGACATGTTGAAAACCCCGAACTTTGGCCGCAAGTCCTTGAACGAAATCAAGGTTCAGTTAGAGGCCATGGGTCTGGGCTTGGGTATGGAAGTACCAGGTTGGCCACCTGAAAATATTGCGGAGTTGGCCAAAAAGTACGAAGACCCCTACAAATAAAATTACCATAGCACGCCATCTGGTGCGTTTAGATGGTGTCTCATGTAGGTCAACTACACTACGACACCACTAAACATCACCATCTGGCATGTTCTGATAATTTTCTAAATTAAATTCTGTGGGCTCTTGTCGCGATTGCCGGTTCTTATGTAGGTCAACTACACTGCGAACCGTCAATCGCTTCCAATAACCACACACAATTTAATTTCTAGATATGCTAGGAGTGAAGAATTTTTCTGGCATATCAAATCCCACATTGCTGGTGAAAATCAGGGTGTGGCGTCTCAACAATCCCCAGTGTTCTGGGGCAGAAGCAAAAATAAAGGAGTAATCTGATGAGACACGCAAAAGCAGGTCGCACATTCAATCGCGACACAAACGCACGCAAAGCACTGATGGCTGGCTTGGCGAAGAACTTGATTGAAAAAGAACAAATTAAAACTACTTTGCCAAAGGCAAAAGATTTGCGCAGTGTTGTTGAAAAACTGATTACTCGCGCAAAGAATGACACGGTTGCCAACCGTCGTTTGACCGCAGCAGAATTGGGCAATGCGTCCGATGCCACAGTTAAAAAACTGTTCACGGTTTTGGGCCCACGCTATGCCAAACGCCCAGGCGGCTATACTCGCGTATTAAAGGCGGGTTTCCGTTATGGTGACGCTGCACCAATGGCGATTATCGAATTGGTTGATCGTGATGAAAACGCGAAAAAGGTTGTAAAACCAGCCGACGCCGCGGAAAAAACAGCAACAGACGCAGAACCTGCGAAAAAGGCCAAGGCCGAAAAACCAGCCGTCAAGGTTGAAAAGGAAGCCCCAAAGGCCGCGAAAGCATCGACAGCGACGAAGACAGTTGCAGTGAAACGCCGCGCAACCGGCAAATAAAATAAATTCTGTGGACGCCTGTTGCGTTCACAGTTCCTCGTGTATGTCTAATACACGTCGGAACTGAAATGAACGCTGCCATGCGCCTCACATAATTTATTTTATACCCGCCCATTGGGCGGGTTTTTCTTAGAGCATAGAGAATAGAGCATAGATAATATATGTTGCGCGTAGCGCACAAAATTTTTATCGCGGCGGAGCATTTGCGGAGACGGATGAACTTTGCACTTTGGTATTTGAACTTTGAAAAAAACGCCCGTGTGGGCGTTTTTTATCGTGTGCGCTGGAATATAACCATTTCAAGCCCGCGCGTTGGGGCAATGGTTTGCTGGTGCGCCAGTGTCATGTTATGTGTATGAATATTGATGCCATCATATTTATATTGTGCCATCTGGGGCAGGTACACAATACGTCCACCAATGCGGAGGTGCTTTATCAAGCTGCCCAGAATGTTCGCCTGTGCCGTGCCGTCCATGCCATAGTCGAATATGTTTGATATGTCAATCAAATCATATTCTGTGGTCAATTTCGCATGCAGGTTTGCAATATCGCTGTTGATGAAATTGAAAGGTTTGGTCACCAGTGTTTTCAGTTTTGCGTATTCGGCATCTGTGAACTGATTTTCGGGGTATGAATCAATCGGGCAACCCGCGCCAAAGTCAACCTTGTCCGCGTTTGCATGCATTTCGGCAACGGTCGCCGCGGGCATATGTTTCATAACGTGCGCCAAACTGACCAAATTCATTGGTTCGTGCGAATAGTGCAATTCGCGCATCAGTTGTGTGTACTGGTCGCGTGGCATCATTTGCAGCGCGGTTGTCTTGATATCTTGAATCATATGCGCGCATTTTGTGATGTCGTATGTGTCGACATTTTTTGCGCCGGTCAATTTGTATGTCAGTGCCTGGTCGCCGCTGCCTGCGACGGTCAGGACGTCTTGCGCACCGGCGGTCTGGGCACGTGCCCAACGCCAATTTTCATTTGTGATTGTGTATGCGGACAAAAATTCTTTATTCATGTGATTGATTCCCTCTGTTTATCTTTTACCCATTATTATATAATACAAAAAATAAAATTGTCAATGTTTGGGGCGCAATTTTTTCATATCTGTTGGAAAAATGCGCTTTTTTTAGCCGCCGTTATGTGTTAAAATTGCATGAATAGGAAAGGGTTTTCTGGAATGAAGAGAATTTTTGTTTTTTCTGCTGTATTGTTGGGATTATTTACCACCGCCGATGCTGCGCAAGCGCCAAATCCGCGTGGCACGCGTACCGGTGCGACCGGCACAACCCAAACTGTGACCAGCACGGCACGCAGTGCGGTATCCGCGCGCAGCGCAACGCCTGCGGCATCAACGACAACCAGTACATCGGGCCGCACGGGCGCGGCGGGGCGTACGACCGTTTCGCGTGGGACGTCTGCGTCTGGGGGAACGGCATCTGTGGTTGCACGCGCAGGCACAACGCAAAAGGTTATCAGCAGCGGAACCAAGGTTACATCGGCGACCAAGAACGTCGTGGTCAGCGAGGCATGCCAGCAGAAATACGACGGCTGCATGGATTCATTCTGTATGATTGATAATGACAACGGTGGACGTTGTATTTGCAGTGACAGAAATGCGGAATTGGATTCTGTGTTGGCGGAAATTGAAAAATTAGACCAGCAATCGTACCAGATGGCGACGGTCGGCGTTGAAAAGATTGAAATGGGTGCGGACGCCGACGCGGTTATGGCGAATGTAAATTCTGTGGTCGACGCATTGGACAAAGAAAATAACAAAACCAGTGCGCGCCGGTCATTGAACTTGGATTTGTGGAATACGACGATTGATGATTCTGATGACGATATCTGGTCGTCGGTGGACAGCATGGCCAGTTCCATTGATGGCAAAACGGGCGACGCGTTGTACCGTGCGGCAAACAGCATTTGTGTTGCCCAGATGCCCGAATGTGGCAGTGAACTGTCGATGTTGCAACTGATGTATTCGCAGCGGATAAAGTCGGATTGCAGTGCGTATGAAAACAGTTTGAAGCAGCAGAAAAACGCCAGTGCGAACAAATTGGCATCGGCGCAACAGGCGATGCGCGAAGCGGCATTGGAACAATACCGCAATGCGAATAAATATGATTTAGGGCAATGCACGACCGAGTTCAAAAAGTGTATGATAAACACCGGTGGTTGCGGCAGTGACTTTGCCAACTGTGCATCTGTTGCGGCGTCTGATAACACCAATGTGAACAAGAGCCGCCGTGGTAAATCTACAACATATTCTATCAAGGGCGCGACAACAACGATAGAAATATCGTCGTCAACGTATGACACGCTGTATGCGAAAAAGCCATTGTGTGAAAACGTTACTAAACAGTGCGTTGCGGTCGCTGACCAAGTGTGGGACACGTTCTTGCGCGAGGTTGCACCCCAGGTCAAGAGTGCAGAACTGATTGCAGAAAACAACATTCGCCAGAGTTGCATTGGCACAATATCAGAATGTTTTCAAAAGGCGTGTAAGGACACGATTGACCCAAATGATCCGGATGGTTCATACGATATGTGTCTGTCGCGACCAGAGACGATGTTAAATGTGTGCAAGATACCATTGAATGCATGCGGAATTGACGCGTCGTCTGCGACCAAGGCCGAAGGGTCTCAGATATGGCAATACGTTGTTGCTCGTCTGGCGTCAATGCGTGCTGACGCGTGCACGACAGAGGTAAAAGAATGCCTGCAATCTGCGGATCGTTGCGGCAAGGATTATGCGCAATGCGTTGGTCTGGACACCGATACCATCGTGCGTATGTGTCCAACAGAAAAGTTGACGGCGTGCGTTCAAAAATATAAAGGTAATACGTCTGATTTGGATGAATACCTGTCCAGTGTTGCCCAAGGTATTATGTTAGATATTGATAACAGTATGTTGACCCAATGTCAAAATGCGGCGGACGAAGCCATGGTCAAGGTTTGTGGTGATACCGAAAACTGTGACGGTCTGGCACTGGACGACGGACTGGGTGGTCGTTCACTGGAATACAAGATTTGTAATTATAGTACGTCGGACGACAGTATGAATATTGATTATTCAAATTGTCGCACAGATGTGTCACAAATTCGTGATAGTGAATTGGGGCGCGTTGCTGGGTCTACAACGGGTGAACTGGGCGCGGTGACACCACTGGCGGGCGTTTTGGACGGAACAATTTATTGGGAAAATATTGATTTTGACGATAATGGTAATTTGTCTTCGTTGGATGATTATTTGTCGAAAATTGATGCGACAGGTATGTCAGACGCCCAAAAAGAAAAAGTTAAATCTGAACTGGCGGTTTTGCAACGTGGTATCAATAATGCGATTGCCACTATCGAGGCCGACCCAACCGTTCAATATTGTATGACTGGGCGTCGTGTTCAGGGATTGACACGTACAACCAAGACAGACGAAGGCGTAATTCGCAATCGTACATCGTTTGGTTCAGACGAGGGACGTTTTACCGGTCTGACCCAACAGATGCGTATGAAGATTGCAACGTCTGCGTTAAAGAAAGCCAAGGCAAACTATTATGCAAAATATGATGAATTGAATACCAAGATGTTACAGGACTATGCAACGATTGGTGAACGTATTGCAGAAATGCAAAACGAAAATTCGTTGGATTCGCGTCGCGAGAATGCGCGTATTGCGTGTACTAGTTTTGCCGAAGGGGCGGCATTGCCACGCAGTGCAAATCCACCAAAGGGTGCGTTTGGTAAAGTATTAGCGGCCACTGCCGTTGCGGCTGCCGCGGTTGCGATTCCGTTCACGGGTGGTGCGTCTGCTGTTGTGATAGGGGTTGCTGCTGGTGGTGTCGCGGGTATCGGACTGAGTGCCAACGCAGGTTCGGACAGCGCAAATGGCAGTGATGACGGCGCCGTTTCGCGTGAATTGGTTGGTACAAAGCAGGTGAATCAGTGGAATTACAAAGAAGTGATAACCGCAACATTTGAATGGGATACGCTGAATTGTCACAAATGTACTCGCGTTCAACAATGTTCCAAGACGCGTCGTCCATGGTTTGGAAATAAATATTGCCAGACATGGGAAGAACCAGTTGAAACATGTACAGATACTCAGTTCTGATGAATAAATAAAAAACGCCCGTTTGGGCGTTTTTTATTCTGGTAATTCATCGGGACGGGTGATAACCGTAATGCCGGCGGCTGTCCATTTTTCGCGCATCTGGTCAAAATCCATAATATTCGTTGCACCCATGTACAGAACCGGTTTGACATTATGTTTTTCGGCGGCGCGCACCAGTTCCAAAACAGGTGATGTTTTTTGTTGGCCTGTTGCAAACCAATTCTCGTCTTCGGCAACCCAGAAATTTGGATCGTCGTGAACGGCGATGGCCAGTTTATCTGTAATCAGTATGTCGCCATCGGTTGCAATAATTTTTATATCATGGTCGTGCATATATTCGGTGATTGATGCATTTGGCGTTGGCGCGGGTGCGGTCGGTGCGGCGGGCGTGTCGTCAAAATTTATTTCGGTAAATACCGGTGCGGCCATGTCGGCAATGTTTGAATCAAGGTCAGTATCGTCAAAATCGTCGCCTAAATCAAAGTCGGTTGGCAATGGTAATGCGCCGTTGTCGGACGTGGCGGTGTCTGGTTGCGCGGGTGTGGCGGGTTGCGTTGTGGGGGCGATAATTTCCGCAATGGCGGATTTTGTGTCGATTGCCGGTGGAATGTTTGATGCGGTGTCAACACTGCGTGTGTCGACTGACGATATCTGTTCGCGGCCGGCGTTGCTGCGCGCACGTAAATACGCCGCGCGTAATTCCATTGGTAACCCATCGGGCAGGGGGCGCGCCGCGGGCGCGTCATCGGCGGCGGTGGGCGTATCGGCTGTGGCGGTCGCGGCGGCCGGCGCGCGTTTCAGAAATGCTGGCAATGGAATTGTAAACAGCGGTGCACCTGTGCGCACGATAATTGCGGTTGTTGATGCGTACAGTGGCAACAGTGTTAAAATCATTATGCCAAAGACGAAACCTGCGAATCCGCGCAGTTGTGCATTTGCCAAACGTGTCCATTGCGCGTATGACAACATATCAAAGCCGAATAATATGCGGAACAGGGCATATGCCACGCAAAAATAGCACACCGTCCAGATAATGACGTATTTTTGTTTCTTCAAAAAATCAAGTATGCGTTGCATACTATAAATTATAGACAATAAATAAAATTTGTCAAGATACGTTGTGCGCGCGTGAATATTGTCTAAAAAATGCTTTTTTTTGGGTGTTTTTTATGGCATAATATCACAGATAGAAAGGGAGATTTTTTTATGCAGATTTTTCTGAAAATGTTTGGTTTATCGACCGCTGTTTTGGGCTTGGTTGTGACGGGCGCGTTTGATGCAAATGCCGCGGCAACTGGGCGTGCGGCGTATGATACGGTGCGCGCGACATCATCGACATCGACCGTGCGTATGCCGACAATGCCAACATTGCCGATAAATTCTGTGGGCAATTTGTCGCCAGATGTGCCGACCACACCGACGCCAAATCCAAAACCTGATGTTCCAACACCAGATCCCGAACCAGACCCAGAACCAACGCCAGAATGCCCTGATGGTGGGGTGAAAAATTCTGATTATACCATCACGAATTGTATGAATGACGTGTTGTCGTGCGTGAATCATGGGGCGTTGCCAAATGGCCTGAATGATTTGTTTAACGAAGATTTGCGTAATGCCATTATGAACGGCATGAACCTGTGCGCGGTTCAGGTTGAAAAGTGCATCACCACGGTTCGTCGCGATTGTGAAAATGTGTATCGCACAACGGCGGACGTTTGGTTGGACTTTAATTCCCGCGTGATTCAGCCGGAATATTACAACTTTGTTTTGCGCAAGACCGGATTGACACCAAATCAGGCGGAAAATACGTGCTGGTTGCTGGACAAGAATACATATGGCCCATCGTTTAGCGCGGTGGCAAATGATGGTACAGTAACTGCGGAATATAATAACAAGGTTGGCGCATACAACAGCCAACAGGGTAACGTTCTGGTCAAAAATAATCCACAGGGTGTTCGGGTCAATAATGGTAACTCTGGGGTTGATGGCCAGCGTGGACATTATGCACGTTGGGACGCGACCAAGGCCGAATGTTGGGTTCGTGTTGCCGCGTATAACAAAGATGAACAGATTAAAAACAGTTGGTTGTTCGGTGCCGCGGGTGACGATAAAATGGCAGAGGTATGGAAACTGGCCGGCGACACATTTACATGCAACAAGGATTTGTTCGGATTTTCATTGCTGAATGATACCAGCACGGCGGCCGTTGTTGGCGTTGGTGGTGGTACATTGGTTGGTGCGGGTGTCGGCGCGATTGCGGGACATGGGGCGCGCAACTTTGATTGCACCAATAATGGACAGGTTAAAAAGTTAGCAGAACAGTTGACGCAAAGCGGCAACATAGGAATCCTGAATGAATATTTGGATTCGTCAAATCGTATTACTGCGAATGTAAAAACACTGACACGTGCACAATGCCAAGATATCGTGAATCTGTATGCTGTGTACAAGCAGTTGGATACGGCATTGGACGATTGTCGCGATGTGTCTGAATACACCCAAGAGAATCAGTTGACGGTAAGAATAAGATACATGGCGTCGGATGCAGAGGCAGCCAGTGTTGCTCAAGATATTATCGACAGCAGTTTTCCACAGTGCCGTGGCAAATCGTTGGATGCATGCATGCAGGTTTTGACAAATGCTTGTGCAACGCATGCTGATGATTGCATATCATATTTGCAGAGTTCGGGTTACGTAGGTGCTGATGCGTCGGCAAAGTTTGATATCAATGTTACAACGAAATCTAACATTGTTGGCAAATGTGCATTTCGCCCAATCAATATTGCCAAGATAAATGGCGAATTGATTTATTGCAATCCAACAGAAAATGGTTGCCAGACCGCAACAGATATTCGTACAGATGTTGACCGTTTAGGTCGCGCGCTGTCGGGATTGGATATTTTGGCCGGCGAAAAATCCAACATGGCCAAAAGTGTCGGTATCGGTGCGGCAACGGGTGCGGGCGCGGGTGGTTTGGCCACGGCAATTACCGCATTTGTCGAACGCAGTAACATCAGTTGCCACGTTGGCGACGGATTGGAACAGGTTGGTTTTGGCAAATCGTATTCAATTGGTACACTGAAAGATTTCTATGTTAAATGGAATCTGCGTCTGCCAGATACAATTATGCCAACGGCAAACGTAACAAATTGCGAAACATGGAAGGCCGCGTGCGCGACACTGACCGATTTGAATCAGTGTGCCGCCGCACAGGTAAATTACAAGCCCGCTGACGCGAATACAATCACGTTGGTAAATTCTGCATGCACTCCATCGGGCAGTGTATGTATCGAAAACCACGCGGTTGCGGTATCGCAAGGTGCATGTAAATAAAAATACAGTTTGTGTTCTCCCGCCCCCGCCAAATGGCGGGGGATTTTTTTAGAGCATAGATAATAGATAATAGATAATAGATGTGCGCCGAATGGCGCACTTTCATATTACTGGATTGCCGCGCTACGCTCGCAATGACATGGGGCTAGCAGTGCATTTTATTGGAACTGCTGTTTTGTATGTGCCACTGGCACGTGTGTTTTGTTCTTGTTGTAATCAGTGTTTGCTGTACTTCTAGTTCCTTTATCATTGCGAGGAATAAAATAACGAAGCAATCCAGTAAATAAATCAGTGCGCCATAGGCGCGGCATTACGCACTGGATTGCCGCGCTACGCTCGCAATGAATCCAAGCGAAGCGCAGGATGCGGCAAGGACGCAGTCCGCAGGCGACACACGTGCCGGAACTATCTATTATCTATGCTCTATTATCTATTCTCTAAAAAAACGCCCCAACGGGGCGTTTTTAACATTTGCCGTCGCGGTATGTTATGTCAACCTTGCGACACGATTCTTGTGCGCCATTCATTGTGCATTCGGTTTGGCCGCGGCCGCTGGCCTGAATGTTTTGCACCGACAGACCCGCTGATATCAACGCTTCCTTGACCGCATTGGCGCGATTTACAGACAGGTTGTTGTTCAATTGTGCGTTGCCGGTTTTGTCGGTATGGCCAACAACCGTGATGCAGTAATCAGGACTGTCACCCATGGCAACAGATGTTTTGACCTGTGACGCAAACGATGTAATCGTATTTTTTGCCGCCGGTGTCAGTGTTGATTTGCCCAATGCAAACAGATTCTTGGCTGGCAATACGACGTGTTGCGCCGGCATTATGTCTGTGGCAACCTGTGCCAGCAGTCCCGTCGATTGTTGGGTTATCTGGGGCAGTGCGGCCAGCGTCGGGTTATTGCGTACGCATTGACCGCCATCCAGTGTAAAGCCAGTTGTTGGACACTCACATGTTTGACCATCGGCGGACAAATGAAAACCGTTTTGACATGAACATGTGCCGTCGGCAGCGACAACTATGTTCGGGTCGGATGTAACGCATTTTGCGTTTGGCGCGGCGACAACGCATTTGCCATCTTGGACAACGCGGTCAGATGGACAGGCCTCGCACATATTAGAATTGGTGTTGAATACCATCTTGTCTTTGTTCTTGCATTCACAATTTGGATATGTGCCGGTGGTATCAGACGGACATGTTATGCTGGCCTCGCTGTCGGGCAATTTTGCGACGTCGTTTTGCAATTTGTACAGTGGGGCATATTTCGCGATGATTTCGTCACTGCGATTTTGTTTTGCCGCCCCAGAATTTACCGCAACGTCGGCAACCAAACTGGCGGCGGCACCAACGCCCGCCGTGATTGCGCCGGCCTTTAATTTCTGGCTGGTTTCACTTTTTTGCGCATTCCATTTTTCTGCATCTGCGCCCGTTGGGTTGGACAGTGCGCGCGCCAAACTGGCATATGTGCCGTTGGTTACGCCTGTGGATTCGTCGTCGTACAGACCGGTTGATGCCTTGTCCAAAATAACCTGTGATTCAATGCCAGCGGACAGGCCCAGTGCCTCTTTGCGGGTTTTCAAATCATCGGCCAATGTTTTATATTCGTTGTACAGTGATAACAGGTCATTACCCCCAGGCAGTTCAACCTCTTTATCGCCACCGTTGATATTTCGTCCCATGCCATAGTCGCATTTGAATGTGGCCAGATATGCGGTCATGTCGGCCTCGGCCAGGTTATCGGCGCGCTGTTCCGCCAACGCAGATGCCGCCATTTGTGCACCGATACCAGTTGCTCCAATGCCCGCCGCACCAATCAGTTTGTTGGCGATGGATTGTTCCTTGGCCTTTTGCGTATTATAATTTTCGCGCAATTCTTGGGTCTTGGCCGCGGATTGTTCGGCAGTCAATGTTGGTTGTGGTTTTTCAATGCATGATAATTTGTCGTCACTGACGTTATAATCAGCGGCGCATTCGTCAATTATGCATTGTTCAGAATTTGTTTCTGGGTTCCATACGCGGTGTGCGATTTTTGCGTTGGCAGGCATTGGTTTGCAGCCGCCGCTGATTTCGACGCATTTCCCACCCGATACTTCGTATCCGCCATCGCATTCGGTTGCGTTGCATACACCGCGTTTTAATTCACCCGCGGTTGCGTGTGGAATTGCCGCGATTTGTTCGGCACTGCATGGGCCGTCGCTGGGGACACACTTGCCATCGTCTAACATATATTTAATAGGTTTGGTGTTGCATTTTTTAATTGTGCATTCCAAGGTTGAACCATTCATTTCGTACTTTGCAGATTTTGCATTCGCGTCACCCGATTGACAATCGCGACCAACCATATCATCACAGCCATTTTTGGCCGCATTCATAACATAGCGTGGCCCGTCACAGATAATTTTTTCGCATACGCCGTGGGTCAATTTGTATTCGGCAACGCATGCGGTCGGTACGCAGTGAACGCCCGTGCCATCAGAATTTTGTGCGGTTTTGCCGGCGCTGGCGTGCAGAGAGCTCAGTTTATTGGCTGTGCATGCGGAAGCGGTGACAACAACCTTGTCCAAGGTGGGGGTGCAATTTAGTACAATCTTGGAATTTGCGCTTGCCGCAGAAATTGTCTTTGATGTACAGCCAGTAAAACTGATTTCCAGTGTATCGTCGCTGTCAATATTCTGTAATGAAAACGCGCCATTGGTGTCCGCAATCGCATATTTATTTATTGTGGTTTTACTCAATATCGTTGCGCCCGTCAATGGTTCGCCACGTTCGTCCACAATCGAACCAGATATACTGGTCATGGCGGCAAATGCCGGCACAGAAAATAAAACGACAAAGATTCCAGTTAAAAATTTTTTCATTATTTATATTGCCCGCATTCTTGTTCAATTTTGTTGTTTATAAATTCCGTTTGTGCGCGATCAAATGCAGCGTTGCTGTCGATGATACCCTCTGCATCAGTGGCAGACGCGGCGGCCATTTCCCGGTGCAGTAATCCGGTAAAATCGGCGTCGTTCGCGAAATTCCAATTCTTGGAACGGACGCTTTCTGCACAGTTATTATATTTCTGTTGTGGCGTTTCCATTTTTTGCACGTTCAGGGTATCGGACAATAAATCCAATTTTTCGTTTCCGATTGCGGCGATGTCCGCTTTTTCTGCATCTGCGATTTCTTTATCAATGTCTTTTGATGCCTGACGTTCTGCTTTGCGCAATGTGCGGTTCAGTTTTCTGTCGCCCACGGCACGTGTGGTGTCGGTTTGGGCTTCGGTGGTCTTGTTGTCAGGCGTGGCGTCTGATTCGTTTTCCATTGGTTGCACGTTCAGAGTGTCGGATAATAAATCCAATTTTTCGTTTCCGATTGCGGCGATGTCCGCTTTTTCTGCGTCTGCGATTTCTTGGTCAATGTCTTTTGATGCCTGACGTTCTGCCTTGCGTAATGTGCGATTCAGTTTTCTGTCACTGACGGCGCGCGCGGTGTCGGTTTTTGTATCAGACGTCGCATCAGATGTTGCATCCGATTTCGTGTCCGATGATGTTTCTGATTTTGATGATGCGGCCTTGTCATTTATTTCGGCTTGTTCTTTTTCGGCATCTTTCAGGGCATTCTTGGCCTTTTGCGTGTCGATTGCACGGCCGATTGCGCCCGATGTAATTGCGCCTGTTGCCACACCAACGCCGGCCCCCAGCATAGCAGCTGTTGCAGATTTTTGACTGCGTGTCAGACGATATGCGTTTTCTTTGAATGTTGTGATATCAATGCCAAACCAGTTTTGGTCGCAATCAAATGTTGCGCCGGCGTATGCTTTCTTGGACGCATATGGCACGTCGCTGTCGCCCGCCCAGAAATTGACGGTATAGACGCAATCCAAACTGCGTTCATCAAACATTGCGCCCAAACGTTTACATACCGTGGCCATTTGATCGCGCAGTGCATACAGGCGTTTTTCGTCGGATTGAATCTGAACCTCGGCCCCTTGGCGCAGGGTTGCAAATGCGCCCATTGTGCGGCTGGCCAGACCACTGTCGGCCGCGCGACATTCGTCGGCAATGCTGGCACAATTACTGATTGCGTTATCGCCCGCCGATTTGCCCAAACATTTTGAGTATGTGTTTCCGCACTGATTGATTATGCATTTGTTATATCGATTGCCGCAATCCAAGATTTTATTGTATGACGCCAACAATGCGTTCAAATCACGATCGGCCTTGATTTCTGAGGCGAATAATTTGTATTCGTTACCTGTGCATTCAGTGTCGCGACGGCACGCGTCCATTTTTGTGCCCCATGTCGTATCGGTATCAACACTGCATTTTGTAAAATCATTACCGCATTTATTTTTCATACATGCGCGCAATGTTGCATCACACGCATTTTGACCACTGACCGATGATTTGGTCGCCGATGCGTTTGCAGTATTGGTTGCGTCGGCGGCGTCCAGCGCGGCACGCGTGCGACGAATTTGTTCAGCCAGTTCTGTGTCAGATGAATTGTTGGTGGTGGTAATACCAGCCGAATTTACCGCGGACGCGAATTGCGCACTTTTGTCCGTGATGACGACATCGTCGGTTGTGGTGTTTCCTGTATCTGATTTTTCTGGTTCAGACGGCGTTGTGTCGGCGTCTGTTTTTGGTGTATCTGTGGTTGGTGTATTATTTGCATTTGCCGAACTGGTAATATTCGCGGCTATTGTTGGCATACGTGATGCAATACTGACACGTGGGGCGGTGCGTGTTGTTACCGTATTACGCTGAACCACGGCGGGGGCGGCAAATGCGTCCGCACAAGCTATGGCGCACGCCAGTGCGATTGCGCTGATTTTAATCCGTTTATAAAAATCCACTGTTACTTGCGTCATTTATATTGTCTTTGTTTATTTCAGCACATTGCACGCCAATTCATAGAATTTGCACAAATTGGCGGCTATGGATTTTTCAGATGATGCGTCGCCGGCGGCGCATTTGTTTGGCATATTGTTTTCGCATACTGAATTTATGCACGCGTCGCGTCCCGCATTGTTGGTGCAATTTGCACGCGCCGTTGCCAATTTCTGGGTGCGGGCATTCTGGTATGATTCAACAATGCCATTGATTGTGTTTTGGGCGTTGGCCAAGAATCTGTCGCGGGTGGTAATCATCGCACTGCGAATATTTGCGGTGTATTCATCGCACCCCGTGGCCAGCACACTGCACGTTGCAAATGCCGCGTCAAAATCCGCGTTATCTGTGCATTGGGCATAGTTTGCACCACAATGTTTTGATTCTGTCATGCATGCGGTGATGTCGGTTGTGCATTTGGATTGGCTGGCCGGCTTTGCCGCCGCAATGGCCAATGCCGACATTTCCGCGCTGATGCCCGCCGCACGGCACGATTGTTCAATCAAACTGTCGTATGCGTCAGATGCATTTTCCGCGGTGCAGCCGTCCACGCGCGCAATACATTGGCGAATTGCCCATGCATATCGCGCCGATGGGGCGTCGGGTGCTTTCTGTAATTCCTTGGCCGATAAATTATATTTCGTAGATGCGCCGACCGATACACTGCGCATAGTGTTGGTTGGCGTGCCGGCGTCGGCTGTGCCACAATATTGGCAACGTGCGGCCGGATTAGACGACACATTGATTGCACACACGGAATCCAAACACCGTGTAAAATCGGCAACGCTGCACGCCGCGTGTGCCATATTGGTGTGCGCCATGCCCAGTGCGATTGCCGCCGAAAAAATATAGATGCTGTTTTTCATTTCTCTCTTGTCTGGTAAATTATATCAAAAAAGGGCAGGGCGTGCCAATAAAAAAGTACCAGAAAAATCAACGTCTTGACAAAAGTAATATTTTGTCCTATATTAGTGGCGACATAAATAAAAAGGTGCAAAAATGGCAACAAAGAAATTAGACAAGAAAGTTTTGGCGGGCGTGGGTGCCGGCATTGCGGCAATCGCGCTGTTGGCGTTTGGTGTTACCCAGTGCAGCAGCAAGCAATCCGCCATCGCGGATCGCGATAATTACAAGAGTGCGTATGAAAAACTGAATGGTCAGGTTGAACGCTTGGAAGATGAAAATGCGGCATTGCGTGATTCTTTGGATTACACGGCGGCCAAATTGAACGAATGCGAAAAGGGCAAGCGTTGTGTTCGTGCGCAGACGCCGGCCAAGAAAAAATCACAGCCGAAAAAGTCGCAGGCGCAACCACAACAAAAACAACAGCAACAGAAAAAATGTGCGCCCGCGCCATGTGGTGGCAACAAGGTTGTTGTTCGTGACGATGCCCAGAATAATGGCACAATCGTTGTTGGCAACAATAATAATGTTGTTGTTGTAAATAATAATGCCAAACAGGTTGCCGCGGATACTGTAAAGCGTGTTCATACAATTACCGCAACGCGCATTTGGTATTCCAAGGTAAAAGTGAAATAATTTTTGCACCATCAAATGAAAACAGTCCGGTGTCGGACTGTTTTTTTTATAGACAGATAAAATAAATCTGTGTTATGATGTTTAGCACAGAGAGATTTTACATGAAATACATCAGAATTTTACTAGTATCATTGTTTGTTTTGCCATTTGCGGCACGCGCGGCATCGTCAGAGTTTATGGTTGCGGCGCAACTGTTGTCTGCGGCAAAAAACGCCGATATTCAACAGGTTCAGGCCTTGATAAACAATGGCGCAAATGTGAACTTTGTGGATTCGACCGGTATGTCGATTGTGTGCACGGCATTGATGAATAATGACGTGCGTGCGGCCCAGATTTTACAGATGTATGGTGCGGACGCATCAAATTGTGATCGACAAATTAAACAGTACAGGAACAAGAATACAACCCGAACGGAATCGGGTGGGCTTTTCGGTGGGCTGTCGTCCGCCCAGAGCATGACATTGGCGGCGGCTGGTGCCGCCGTTGTTATTGGTGGACTGTTTTTATTGACCGATGTGTTTGACCCAGGGAATGATAATAAATCGCCGTCATCCGGTGGTAATCGTGGCGATGATAAACCAGGTGGTGACACGAACAAGCCAACAGAAAAACTGGCAATTCCATATGGGCCGGCAATGCCCAGTGCAGAAACAGAATCTGCAAACTATGTCGATAACTTGAATTTGTACAGCCCATCAAATGCGGACAACATTTTGGCCAAGAATTTCAAGTTGATGAACAATATGGCGGGTGGTAATTACCTGCTGATGATGCGTGGGTATTCTGCGCTGGCGCGTGGATATATGGGTATGCGTACGTTGCGCGATTCTGCGCGCGCGCCAATTACAAACGATACGTTGAAACAATATAATTTGGGCAGTACCGCCGTCGCCGGTGGTCGTCCGGTGAATGTGGGGCTGGTTACGGCAAATGGTGTGAATGCATCGGACACATCGTCGTTGGGCGACAGATTGTTGCCGTGGACAACGTTTAATGGCTCGTCCCTGAATCAGGCCAGCACGGACATGGTGTCCAGCAAATATTATAATAACAAGATTACGATTGCCGCCGGTGCAACTGATTTGTCTGGTATGAGCACGACCGAGGATTCTGCGTTTGTTGGTGATTTTGATTTGTCGGGGTCGGGCACGGCAATCAATAACACGTCGGCATCGGCGTTGGACAACCTGTTGGCAAAAATCATTGGTGGTAAAGAGGCCGGCTATGCCGATGCGGATTACATGGGATTTATGCCGAATGGTCAAATGTCGATATTCAGAACCGGCGGTGGTCGTGGGTACGTCAGTATGACGGCAACAAATGCTGGATCGTACACCATGGCGGGTGACGCGTTGGCCACGGGTGATACATTGACATTGGACGGAAAAACTTACACCGTAACGCGTACGGGAAATGCTGTTGTCGCAACCGACGGAACAACAACATATAATGGCTATATTGGTGCTGATGGTGCGTTGTACATGAACAATGCGGCGTACACATTGGCAAACAATACGATTACCCAGACAAAAAAAATCGCAGATACAGATTACTATAATTACAAGGCACTGTTGAAATCGGGTGCGTTGTGGGCGGCGGGCGATTTGGCCGGCGGACGTTCGCGTCCAGACATTATCGCAAATGCGTCTGTGATTTCGCCATTGCATTCGCGCGATACCAAAACAATCAGTGATGTTTTGTCTGTTGGAACAGACAGTACCAAGTTGCAGGCCGCATTTATAAAATTTGTGAACCAATATTATGATGTGAATACGACCGATGGCGTCGGTGGTGCGGACGCGTTGCCGGGGACTGATGCGTCGGCGTTCTTTGGCGGGTTGGGTTCAACATTTTCGCCGTTGGTAATTTTCTCGACCGGTGCATTTGAAACAGACAGCGCATGGTCGGGCAAAACATTAGAGGCGACATTTGAAAATTCTGCGCCATTGGTTTTCCCGAATTTGGAACACCTGTTTATGTCGGTTGTCGCGGTTGGTCAAACGGGAAGCAAGGGTACAACCACGGCGGACAGTGTTGCGGGGTATTCACCCAGTGGGGCATATGCGCTCAGTCAATGGTCAACAAACAATGGTACGCCGGACGATACGTCTGATGATAAATATTACAAGGCGCGCGCATGCGGTGCGGCGGGACGTGGCACGGCGGCGATTGACCCATGGTGCTTTGCGGCAACGGGGCTGACCGATGAATTGGCGGTGGCGGCGGCGGCCGGTGCGGCGGGCGCGGTAAAGTCCGCATTTGATTATCTGAATAATAAACAGTTGTTTATGTTGTTGGCGTTGACGGCCGATGGGCCATTCTTGGGATCGACCGATACCGGTACATCAATGACCAAGGACGCATTGATTTCGTATTTGAAGAGCATGTACACATTGCCAAATGAATATGATGCGCGTTGGCGTTCGGGTGGCGAAAACTATCTGGACGTATTCAAAGAAGTATTCGGATACGGCCTGATAAACGTTGCGCGTGCAACCACACCGGCCAAGAAATTGTATTACTATACCGATGGCAAAATTGTTTCCAGCAGCGGCAATGCGTACTGGCGTGCGGCGACGAACACCACGTTCCGTACGTCGTCGGCGTTCAGTCCACGTATGGCAACAATCAGCGCACCATTCTTTGATAAATTGGAAAGCATTGATGGCGAAATGGCGTTGCCGCGTATTTGGAAAAATGAGTTTGCGGTTGGCGCGCAATCGCGCCGTGGGCTGTATATGGGTGATGTTTTGGGCGAATTTCGTGTTGATAATCGCGCCACACCACGTACACAAATCGGCAATATTGGATTTTCAATGACGACGTCGTCACGTGCGTATAATGACAATATGGGCGGGTTGGATACATTACATATGGATTATGCGCGTGGCGCATGGAACTTTGCCGCGGGATATCAGCATCATCTGACCGATGGCGCGTCGCGCTTTGACGGTATGTCGAATCCGATTTTGAATCTGGCGTCCAATGCGGTTACGACCGACGCGATTTATAACAGTGGTCGTTGGTCATTTGGCGCGCGCGCGTTTTCGGGTGCAATTACCGACGAAGAACTGTTGGAAAATGACCCAACAATTTCGTCGCAATATGAACCTGCGCGTCTGGGTATGATTTCGGGGGCGCAATCGCACATTGCGTGGCGCGGCGATAAATTTGGCTTTACAACCGCATTTGGTAATGCACATGAATCAAATACCTTGCTGGGGGCCCAGACGGGGGGGCTGTTGAATCTGGGCGCGGGTGATACGATGTATATTGATTCCGAATTGTCATATCGGCCAACGAATAATTTGACACTGCGCGTACGCGGGACGTTTGCACGTACGACATCTGATATGACGGGGGGCGATTTTATCTTGGGTATGTCTGATATTTATTCTGATGCGATTGCGGCCGGCGTAGATTGGGGCAACTTTAATTTCACAGTGGCGCGTCCGCTGGGGGTAAATCGTGGGGTTATGCAATATTCGCATGCGGATTATGATATTATAGAGGTTGCAGACGGAAAATATGATATAGCAATCACAAATGCCGGTGTGCGCGATGTTGATTTGACGCCCGAAAATCGCGAGGTGCGTTTCACCGCAACATATCGTCGTGCGCTGGGGGCATTTACTGATGGTGCGATTGGTTTTATATATCGTGTGAACCCAAATCATACCGATGAATTTGGCGATGAATCGATATTTATGTTGAAACTGAAACACCGTTTGGGCATATAACTGCTTGACAAAATATAAACGTGTAGTAATATTTGTCAAAAATCAAAGGCATATATTATGAAAGTTTATTCGTGTGTTGAACGCATCAAAGATTACTTTAACAAGACATCGACACGTTCGTTGTCGTTGACATCTGCGGCAGATGCCGATTTGTTGGCCAGTTTATGTTCAACCGTGACATTTTTACGTGCGACAAATGGTCTGGTATATTTCTATTGTTTTATGACACGTCCAGAAAACATAGACGTATGCGAATACTTGTTGCGTCGCAATGGTTTTTTGCCCCGCAGACATATCAGTCGTTATATGGGCGGAAATGGTTTGGCATTGCGCATACCAGAAACGTCATATGTTGGTAATGCTGCCAAGGTGGAATTCTTGAAAACAGTTCACACAAATTTTGCAAAGTGTTCGGAGTGTGATAATTCTCAGCAGGTTGAACGGATTCGTGCCGAAATGGCCCAAAAGACAAAATAAAAAAACGCCCGTTTGGGCGTTTTTTATTTACATACCACAACCATCGCTGTGCGCAGGACACTGTCCCCGAACATGTAACCCGCCTGCATTTCAGACACGATTGTGTTTGGCGCAGGTGCGGGATTTGCGTCCGCGGGTGCGGGCACAACCTGAATTGCGTTGTGGAATTGCGGGTTCAAAACCTGACCCACGGAATCAATTTTGACAATACCGATTTGTGCAAATGCAGATTCCATTGCGCGTGCCATGGATTGAATGCCAGCATCGTCTGGTGCGTGTTTTTGCGCGGCGACAATGGCGTCCATCACGGGCAAAAATTCCTTGGCCACGTTCATTGCGCGATTGCGGGCGCGTGATTCCGCATCTAATGCGGCGCGACGACGGGTATTTTCCAATTCGGCAACACTGCGTAAATATTTGTCGTTCAGTTCGTTAAATTCAACCTTTAACGCGTCCAATTCAGCAACGGCATCATCGTGCGTGTTGTCTGGCTGTTGCATGTCGGGGGCGGGTGTGTCAACCGATACGGTTTCGATTTCTACTTCTTTTTCTGGTTTGTTTTCGTCTTGCATAATTATACCTATCAACTTGTAAGCGCAGGGTGGGGCACGCCCACCCATGCAAATGTAACCTTATTTCACACTGGTTATTATAGGTATGAAATCATCAGGTTTCAAGGACGCGCCACCAACCAATACACCATCAACGTGCGCAATCGACATGATTTCGGCGGCATTTGCCCCCTTGACACTTGCGCCATACAGTACCGGCGTGCCGTCCAAGCCCATATCGGCCAGTGTATTTGCAATCAGTGTGTGCGCCGCGGCGATTTCTGTGGCTGTGGGGGTCAGACCCGCGCCAATCGCCCAACGTGGTTCATATGCGACAATAACATTACGCGCGTCTGTTGGCACAGATTCCCGAACGCCCGATTCAATAATCGCCATGGTTTTGCCGGCCTGTTTTTCGTCCATTGTTTCGCCCACACAAATAATAGGGGTCAGGCCGGATGCGATTGCGGCGGCGGCCTTGTGACGGACAATGTCGTTTGTTTCGCCGTGGTACATGCGACGTTCGCTGTGGCCAACGATTACGTATTTTGCGCCCGTATCCGCAATCATGGGGGCGGAAACCTCGCCCGTGAATGCGCCATGGTCGTGGGTGCTGACGTCTTGCGCGCCCAGTGCGACGTTTTCAGAATGCGCGCCCAGCATTGTGAATGGCACACACAGAATTACGCGGTTATTTGTGACAATATCACGCAACGCATGCAGCATATTTTCCAACGCTGCGCGCGTACCATTCATCTTCCAATTACCTGCAATAATTTTCATGGTTTTTCCCCTTTTTTTCGTTGATTTTTCTCTTGTCGTTTTGCTATGGTAACGCAAAAGGGGAACAAATGCTAGAATATTTACGTAATGCAGCAGACAAGCCATTGGCAAAATTTCTGATTGCTATATTGGCTTTCTCGTTTGTCGGTTGGGGCGTTGCCGAATGGGTTTTCGGTGGCAGCCGTGGCGACACAACACTGGTTCGCGTTGGAAATGCCGACGTGACAATGCAAGAATACAATGCCGAACGCAGTCGCGCATTGGCCCAGATGACCCGTGAACAACAGCGGGCGGTCTATACCGATGCACAGACGGGGGCGCAATTTACCGCCCGCGTTTTGGGTGACCTGTCGACACAGCGTATGGTTGAAAATCGTGCAAACGATTTGGGCTTTGTTGTGACCGATGGTCGCATCGCGCGCGAAATTCGCGAATTCCCAGAATTTCAGAGCAATGGCCGCTTTTCCGCATACCTGTTTGATGTGGTGCTGCATAATTCAGGATACAGCGAGGACGCATTTGCAAACGTCTTGCGCAATCAGGTTTTGCGTGGTTATGTATTGGGCCCAATCGCCGTGCCGATGAATGTGCCACAGTTTGCACTGACCGCGGCATATAACGCCAGATATGGCCAGAAAAAGATTGAATACGCAACGGTAAAGTTTTCTGATTTCAAGGTTGGTCAGCCAACCGATGCCCAGTTGCAAGAATACTATGCGGCGCACCCCCAGGTCGTGCCAGAACACCGCACGGTATCGTATGTCTTGATTCCGGCCGATATGTCAAAGCCCGACAGTTATGACGCGGCGTTGGCCACCGCGCAAAAGGTCGAAGATGACATTATCGCGGGCGAATCCATGGCAACCGCGGCAAAACGTCACAATGCGAAATACGTATCATTGAAATCATTCGCGGCGGACGGTCGTCCGGCGGACGCGATTTTGACCGACAAAATGGTTGCAAAAATCTTTGATATGGACGCTGGGCTGGAAAGTGAGCTGACCGAAACCAAGCAGGGATTTGTAATTGTACGTGTTGATAAAATTGACCCACAGCACAATGCCGAATTTGCATCGGTTAAAAAGAACCTGATTGCTGATTGGCAGCGTGATGCCCAACGCAAACAGGCGTATGTTCGTGCAAATGAAATCTTGGTCGATTTGAACAAAGACGGCAAGTTTGCAGGCAAGAAATTATCAACCAAATCCGCGACGGTGTCGCGCACATCGGGCGCACCAACCGACGTACTGGTTGCGGCGTTCCGCGCAAATGCAAATGACAATTCAATCGTCAGTGCCGCGGACGCGTTCTATGTATTGCACACGGGTGACGCGGTTGCACCAACCGTTGATACGAAAAAGATGGCCGATTTGCGCAAAGAATTGGCATCAACCCAATCGCGTGAAATCACGGACGATTATAATTCGTTCCTGATTCGGACGTATCCGGTCAAAATCAATCACAAGGTTTATGATAAATTCTTTGCAAAATAAATAAACGCCCGTTTGGGCGTTTTTTTGTTACAAAATAGAAAAATGCATCACAGGTGACGCATATTGCCGTGTTTTCAAGTGTGGTGACTGTCCAAATCTAGCGATGGCTAAATTTGGACACAAAACCCCTTGACCAAACCACGGGAAACGTGTACTATTACACGCATGAAAATGCTTGAATTTAGCCATGGCTAGATTTGGACAACGTGTTTTTTAGGTGGAGGGGGCATACCCATGGCAAATATAAATAAATCATATCTGTTACTGGCAGCATTATTGGCGGCAAAAACCGGCACGGCAGAGGCGGTGTTTCCATCCAGTCAATGCGCCAATATAGTTGATTGTTTTAATCAATATACCGAAGATGACAATGACGCAGCAGATGCGGCGTGTTGTACCGATTTGTGGGGGTATGAGTCTGGTACGACAAACTTTTATGCTTGTCATAGTGCCGGTATGGCGGGGCCGGACAGCGATTCTTGCGAATCATATAAATTTTCAGAGAGCGAGTGTACAAAGGTTAAAAACAATGGGTGTGACCAGTCGTCGTTGCCGTCGGGTATGACGTTGCAAATATGTATGGCCATTTACTATTATGACAAATGGGATACGTATTGTAGTGCTGGTGGCGGTACAGGCGGTGGTGGCGGTACAGGCGGTGGTGGCACCGGTACTGTTTGTGGCGATGGCGAGGTTGCACAGAATGGCGGATGTCGCGCGACCGAGGCGTGTGATGTTGGTTGGTATCACCCAACCGCTGGGACGGATTATTGTGCGCAATGCCCATCGTTTGACAATGCGCGTTGGAATGGTAAAACATGGTCGGACTTTACCGATATCAAGGGTGGTGACACCACCGCCGGTGCACAGGCCGGTACGACATGGGGTTTGGCCACATGCTATGTTCCGACGTCCACCGCGTTTTCTGACCCAACGGGCACATATGAATTTTCCACTAATTGTTATCACGGGTCATAGGCGATAATGCAACCAGATGACAAGAACGATATTTTTGACGTTGTTCAACGACGCTTGGCTGATATAGAGGCCAGACAAAACTGGTTGATTCAAAAACTGGGCGAATTACATAATCATGTGTCGCGCCTGTATGGTATGGGGCGCGTTGCCGATGATTTGCCCGATGCCACGGGGCATCTGGCGTTGCAACAGCGCGCGGCGTTGCGTTTGGCGGAAATGGTTGCCGCGGATTTGCGTGCAAATGGCATTGGGTACTTCTTGTCCGCAGGTAATTTGTTGGGCGCGGCGCGCAATGGCAAATTTGTGCCATGGGATGATGATATTGATTTCGGCCTGATGCGGCCAGATTTTAATCGTGCGGTTGAATTGCTGAGTGCGCGGTACAATCACGGACACTTTCAGACCGTGTGGGCGCATGCTGGTGGTATTTTCAAGGTTTTATTTATGGGAAAAATCTGTTTGGATTTATTCCCGTGGGATTGTTATTACAAGCATATTTGCACGCCCAAGGAACTGGAACGGTTCAAAATGGATTATCGTGCCGCAATGAATGCCGCACGTGATTTGGAACAGGGTGTGGGCACATACGCAACGTACTATGACATTGTGTCTGATTTGATTTTGCATGGTCGGCAGCCCGACTGGTCACATGGCGATTTGTTCGAAGCGATTGACTGGCAATTACTGAATGAACGTATTATGGGGCAATTCCACGATGGCGTGTGGAATCATGAATATATATTGCCGTATGGCGAAATTGAATTTTGTGGGAAAAAGTTTTCTGCGCCAAATAATCCTGATGCATGGTTGACCACACGATATGGCGATTGGAGTGTTTTGTCGCCTGAATTTTCCAAGCATGTTTCGGGCAGTTTTACCTATGCCGAACTGGGTATTGTTCGCGCATTTATTGATGGGCAAATAAAATGAACTTGGTTGTACTGACGGCGGCGGGTTGTGGCAGTCGCGTCGGTGGCGCGATGCCGAAACAGTTTGTCCCCGTGGACGGCGTGCCCGTGATTGTGCACACAATGCGCGCGTTTCAGCATCACCCAGAAATTGATGTGATTTGTGTTGTGACGCTGCCCGAATGGGTGGACGTGGTTGCCGAATATGGTCGGCAATATGGTATTACGAAACTGCGTCATATTGTTGTTGGTGGTGCGTCGGGTCAGGAATCGATAAAGCGTGGCTTGGACGAATTACATGGCGTATATGCCGATGATGATATTGTTCTGGTGCATGATGGTGTGCGACCGATGGTGTCGGCGGAAATTATTACTGATTGTATTCGGTGCGTGCGCGCAAATGGCAATGCGATTGCCGCAATCCCGTGTACAGAGGCGATTTTACAGACCACCGATGGTGGCGTGTCGGCGATGACATCAATCCCGCGTGATGCGTTGCGTCGGACGCAAACACCACATGGATTTTATCTGGGCGATATTTGGACGGCGCAAAATGATGCGCTGGCACGCGGGATTACGAACACGGTTGCGTGTTGTACATTGATGGTTGCGCTGGGGCGGCGTGTGTTCTTTTCGCAGGGCGCGGAACAGAATCTGAAACTGACCACGGCGGCGGACTTTGAAATCTTTCGTGCTTTATTACAGGTGGCAAAATGACGATTTCTGATTTGTTGCGTGATGAATACGAATGTGCGCGCGCGGGCGTGGGCGATGCATTGGGCGCGTTGCGCGGGCGGCGGATTTTGATTACAGGCGCGACAGGACTGATTGGTGGTTGGTTGGTTGATTTTTTGAACTATATGAATGTGGCGCACGGGTTGGGGGTTGATGTTTTTGCCGTGTCGCGCAGTGCGGAAAAATTGGCGCATCGATTCGGTGATGCGACGCAAAACCTGCATTTTATTGAATGTGATTTGTCGGGCGGAAATATGCCGGACGGCACGTTTGATTTTGTCGTGCACGCGGCCAGTCCGGCGTGTCCCGCGGCGTACACCGCGCAACCGGTGGACGTAATTCGCGCAAATATATTGGGTACAATGGCGTTGCTGACCGCGGCATGTACAAATGATACGCGATTCTTGTTCGTTTCCAGTGGCGAGGTTTATGGTCACAACAAATCTGACGCGCCGTTTGTTGAAACAGACGCCGGCGAAATTCAGTTCGCAGCCGTGCGCGCATGCTATTCCGAATCAAAACGCACGGCGGAAAGTTTGTGCATGGCATACGCGGCGCAGTATGGGCGGCATGTTTGCATCGTGCGACCGAACTATGTTTATGGGCCACGGATTGCGCCTGAAAATAATCGCGCCGATGCACAATTTTTGCGTGCGGTAATGTCCGGACATGATATTATACTAAACAGTGATGGCGCACAGCGACGCACGTGGTGCTATGTCGCAGATGCGGGTGTGGCGATTTTGCGGACGGTGCTGTGTGGGGCGCGTGGCGCGATTTATAACATTGCGAATCCAAATGCGGCGGCGTCTGTGCGGGAATTTGCCGAATGCATGGCGCAGTGCGGTGGCGTCGCGGTGCAAATTGCGCCAAATGCGACCGCGGTGGTGGGCGCGGATTCTGTGTTGAGTGCCGACCAATTGATTCAGGTGGGTTGGACGCCCGTCTATGATTTGCAATCTGGGGTTGCGCGGACGGTTGCCATCGCCACAGAAAAATAATTTGTTGGGGGCATTATGGCAACGTGGGCGGACGGCAAAAATCGGTGCGCGTGGGCAAATCCGAATAATCCAGAATATATAAAATATCACGATGCCGAATGGGGGCGCGCCGTGCATGATGATGCGCGGCTGTTTGAAATGCTGGTGCTGGAATCGTTTCAGGCGGGGTTGTCGTGGGAATGCATTTTGGCAAAGCGTGAAAATTTTCGCCGCGCGTTTGATGGGTTTGATGCGCGCCGCATTGCCGAATATACAGACGCCGATGTCAGCCGATTGATGGCGGACGCGGGGATTGTTCGCAATCGATTAAAGATTTGTGCGACAATAAAAAACGCGCGCGTATTTTTGGAAATCCAGCGCGAATTTGGTTCGTTTGACGCGTACATTTGGCGCGCGACGGGCGGGGCGGTAATCCGAGAGGTGGGCCGCACACATTCAGAAATTTCGGACGCAATTTCCCGCGACCTGCGCCGGCGCGGTATGCGATTTGTCGGCACAACAATCATCTATGCATATTTGCAGGCCATCGGCGTTATCAACGGCCACAGCGCAGATTGCTGGTGCGTAAAATAACCCCGCCCCCAATGGGGCGTTTGAATTTTGGTTGGGGCAGCTGATTCCCTCGGCACAGTTGTGCCTGCGGGGCATTCGCAACGACTCGAACTTCGTTGACACTCGTTCTCGTCTGCTTCATGTCGAACCAAATGACTGGCGTCATGTGGTCGAACTGCGTCGACCACAACCAAAAATTAAACCGGCGCAAGGCCGGTTAAATTTATAATTTTTATCGGTAGGCAGCTGATTCCCTCGGCACAGTTGTGCCTGCGGGGCATTCGTATGACGTTCACGGCACTACGTTTGTGAACGTCAACTCATAGTCGAACCAACTGGTTCTGCCTCCAGAAAACCCAGCCAAAAATTAAACCGGCGCAAGGCCGGTTAAATTTATAATTTTTATCGGTAGGCAGCTGATACCCTCGCCAATGCCGGACGGCATTGACTGCGGGGCATTCGCAACGACTCGAACTTCGTTGACACTCGTTCTCGTCTGCTTCATGTCGAACCGTTGGTTCTCATCTCATTACCCCAAAACCAAAAATTAAACCGGCGCAAGGCCGGTTAAATTTTTGGTTGGGGCAGCTGGATTCGAACCAACACTGACGGAGTCAGAGTCCGGAGTTCTACCGTTAAACTATGCCCCAATGCGGTGCGCATTATATAATGTCTTTTTTCGTTTTGCAATGAAAATTTATGCCTTTTGGTCGCGGGGCGGTCGTTTTTGTGATATTATGCCCCCTATGAACATTCCAGTATCTGATATTATTAAATTTCATTTGGTGCGTACGCACTGTCATATTGATTGCCTGAATTATTTCGCGGGATTGCTGGGCGCGGCGTTCCCCATGCACGACAGCGATAAATTCACAGAGCCATATCAAACGGGCTATGCATATCGGAATTACGTGGGCTATCACCAAGATATGCAGATGTTGCCCCAGCAAGAGGAACTGTACAAACGCGTTCATGACGAACATCATCATATGCAGCCGCATCATGTGGGCGCGTGGGACGATGTGTGCCAGATTCCGAAAAGTATTTTGACCGAAATGGTATGCGATTGGCACAGTGCGAATTTTGAACAGGCCGTGATACTGAACCAGACCGAATACGAATCGGTGCGGGCGTTCTATGACCGTGTGATGTCGCGGTTGTCGTGGTCGGATGCACAGCGCGAATTTATTTTGGAACTGATTGCCGAATTGGCGCGGCGCGTGGACAATGATGCTGTGCGCGCGATTTGGACGCCGGCATTGGAACTGTGAAATCAAACCCATAGATTTATAAACATGTACGCCGCATAATGCGGGTATGGAGACGAGAAAATTATTTTATGCGCTGGCGGTGGCGATGCCATTGGTGGCTGCAAACAGTGCAGATGCCTGTACGGGTATCACGCTGAAATCCGACGACGGCGGTGTCGTTGTCGCACGTACAATTGACTGGTCACGCGAAGAAATGGACAACATATATGTTGTGATTCCGCGTGGTTATACCCAGACGGCGATTTTGCCAAACAATGCGTCGGGTGGTATGCAATATACCGCGAAATACGGCTATGTCGGGTTGGGTATGGAACAGGCCGAATTTATCGTTGATGGCACAAACGAGGCAGGGCTGTCTGCGGCGTTGTTCTATTTTCCAAAATATGGCAAATACAAACCGTATGACGCGGCATTGGCGGGGCAATCCATTGGTGATTTGCAATTCGTATCGTGGGTGTTGGCAAATTTTGCCACCATTGATGAGTTGCGTGCAGCCATGCAAAACATTCGTATCATCAATATTGATTCCCGTGCTGATACCGTGCATTGGCGCATAACCGACCCGTCTGGTCGTCAGGTCGTGATAGAGGTCGTTGATGGCGAGGTCAATTTTTATGACAACCCCATGGGCGTTTTGACCAACGCGCCATCATTCCCGTGGCACAGGTCTAATTTGAACAATTACGTGAATTTAATCCCTGGGACGGCGGGGCCAGTTGATATGAATGGACTTACGTTGACGGCGTTTGGTTCAGGCAGTGGTTTTCACGGATTGCCTGGGGACTTTACACCGCCATCGCGATTCGTTCGTGCGGCATTCTTGGAATCATACTCACTGAAACAGAAAACCGCGTTTGATACCGCGATGCAGGCGTTTCATATTCTGAATAATTTTGACGTGCCGACGGGCGTTCAGTTTGCGCTTGGGCGTGCGCCGAACAATATGCCGTCTGCCACCCAGTGGACAATCGCGACCGATTTGAAAAATATGATAATTTATTATCATACTATGTATGACCGTACGGTGCGATCCATTGATATGTCGGCGATTGATTTTGGCGCGGTCGCGTTCCAGACGCATCCGCTGGACGCCAGCAAGAGTCCGACGATTGTCCCCGTGCAAATTGAATATGCCCCGACGCCGGTTATGGTTGAAACAGACCTGACTGTGACCGAGTTTATGGAATAAAAAATATTTGTCTTTGATTTAATTATAAACCAGATATAATCCTTGGGTGTATAACCCAAGGAGAAATCTGATATGAAAATCAAACCATTTGCCGGTGTTCGTCCACCAAAAGATTTAGCAGAGCAGGTCGCGTCGCGTCCATATGACGTTCTGAATTCTGTGGAGGCCAAGCAAGAGGCCGGTGAAAAATCACTGTTGCATATTATCAAACCAGAAATTGATTTTGACCCGATTGCCGATGAACATTCTCAGGCCGTCTATGACAAAGCGGTGGAAAATTTCAAACTGTGGCAGAATCGCGGTTGGCTGGTCCAAGACCCAAAAGAAATGTATTACATCTATGCCCAGACAATGGACGGTCGCACACAGTACGGTTTGGTTGCGGCGGCAAATGTTGATGACTATATGTCTGGCAAAATTAAAAAGCACGAATTGACGCGCAAGGACAAAGAAGACGACCGTATGATTCACGTTCGTATCCAAAATGCGAATATTGAACCGGTGTTCTTTGCATATCCTGATGTTGATGAAATGAACAAGATTGTCGCCGACTGGGTTGCGGCGCACGCACCAGAATATGACTTTGTCGCGCCTGATGGTTTTGGCCACACGTTCTGGGCAATTACAGATGATGCGGTCAATGCGCGCATAACTGAAATATTCAAAAATATTCCGGCGATGTATGTTGCCGATGGACATCACCGTACGGCGGCGGCGGCACGTGTTGGCGCGGAAAAGCGTGCGCAAAATCCGAAACACACAGGGGACGAAGAATATAACTATTTCTTGGCGGTGATATTCCCAGAATCACAACTGCACGTTATTGACTATAACCGCGTTGTGCGTGATTTGAATGGATTGACGCCGGACGAATTTTTGGCGCGTCTGGGCGAATCGTTTGACGTTACCGATATGGGCACAGAAATTTACAAGCCGACGAAGTTGCATAACTTTGGCATGTACCTGAATGGCCATTGGTACAGTTTGACGGCGAAAGCGGGCACGTATAATGACAGCGACCCGATTGGCGTTCTGGACGTGACGGTATTGTCAAATTTGGTGTTTGATAAAATCTTGAATCTGGGTGACCTGCGTACCAGCAAGCGTATTGATTTTGTTGGTGGTATTCGCGGGTTGTCGGAATTGCAGAAACGCGTTGATTCGGGTGAAATGGTTGCGGCGTTTGCGCTGTATCCCGTTACCATGCGCCAGATTATCGACATTGCCGACACGGGCAACATTATGCCACCCAAGACAACATGGTTTGAACCAAAGTTGCGCAGCGGCTTGGTAATCCACAAGTTGTCATAAAAAAAACGGGGCATTGCCCCGTTTTTTTATGACAGAGAACAATGGCCCCCAATGGGGATTTTTTATTGTTGCAATTATTTTTGCGTTGATTATACTGAATATGAATCCAAAGGGATTTGGGTTCGGGGCCTTCAACAAGCCCGTATATAGGTGACGCGCGCGATGCACGTGTCAAATCCGCACAGTAAAGCGGCGCACTTGCGCCATTTATTGTATGTACCCCACCATTATGGTCGGGGATCCACCGGTGATACCACAGGGGCAACCCAAAAACTGGTGGGGTCATTCCTATATATGATTTGTTGAAATCCCCGACCGTCAAATAATTTTTGGCGGTTTTTTGCAATTTGTTTTGATATGTGTCCTGATAGGACAATTTTGCGCTTGCAAGTGTCAAAACAGATGGTATAAATGAAATTAACAGGCAGTTAAATGCCATCATTTGGAACAAAGGAGAATTCAAATGAAAATGTCCCGCACAGCAATCAAAGAACTAACCGCGGCATATCGTGCCGTATTGAAACACGCATTTATTGCAGCGATGGGCGCAATGGTCGTTATCGGTGGCGCAAGTGCAGATGATACTAAAACCAGATTAGTTGTTGACGCTGATGCAACCGAAAATTTAGCTGGGGTACATGATGGTTATATCTCGACAGAGAATGGCAGTGTCGCGCAAGTTTTGGGTGTTTTGAACGTGTTAGATGGGGCACAGTTCACAAACAACAAAACAGATGGAAACGGCGGGGCAATCTTTAACAGTGGTACATTGACACTGGGCGATGGCGTTTCGTTCACGGGCAACAGCGCAAAATTTGGTGGTGCGGTTTGGAATGACGGTAAAATGGAAATCGCCGCAGGAACTAAATTTGTTGGCAATAATAGTACAAAGGCCGCTGGCGCGTTGTATAACAGCAGTACTGGAACATTGGACAATCTGATTGGTGTTGTTTTTGAAAATAATACCGCGGCGCAGGGTGGTGCTATTAACAATTCAAAAACATCAGCTGGCATCAAGGGTGGAACAATAAATCTGATTTCAAAATCACATTTCATCGGTAATTCTGCTGGAATATCTCAGGGTGGTGCAATCCGTAATCAGGGAACTATATCTACAATTACAGATAGTGTATTTGATTCCAACGTCGCAGGAAATGGTGGTGCAATCAATAATGGAACCTGGGGCAGTTTGGTAGAAGGTATTTATAAGACAAAGTTTATAAACAATACGGCGGTTGTGGGACCAGCCCAGCAAGGTGGTGCGATTGTCAATGCTGGACACATTGGTATTATTGATGGCGCAGTATTTGAATCAAATCGCGCTGGCAAGATTGGTGGTGCAATAGCAAATGTGACCCCACAAAACAGTGGTGGCGGTCTTGCAGAGGTTGATATTGCAAATTCTACATTTACAGGCAATGTTGCTGGTGAAAGCGGTGGTGCAATATACAATGCCACAGGTGGGTCGGTAAGTTTGTCTGGTGGAAACACATTTACCGGTAATACGGCTGGTAAAAGTGGCGGTGCTATCTTTAATGAAGGTACATTGACAATTTCTAATTCTGAATTTTACAAGAATATTGCATCTGGGGATAAGGCCGAGGGGGGTGCGATTTATAACACCGGTGGTTTGACGTTGAGTAGTGTAAAATTCACAGGTAACAGTGTGAATGGTTATTCTGGCGGTGCAGTTAGTATAAACGTCAAAAACGGTGAAAAGACAAAAATCTTGAATTCTGAATTTGTTGGTAACACAGCAAGTGGCGAGGCAGACAGTGGTGCAGTGTCCATCGCTAACGGTGATGTTGATATCAAGGCGTCAAAATTTATTGGCAACAAGGCAGATTTTGGTGGTGCTTTGTATGCTTATACCGGTAACAAACATTATGTTGCGGTGCATATCGAAGATTCGCTGTTTTCTGGTAATGTTGCTGATTGGGATGGTAATGCCAGTGACGATGGTGGCGGTGCAATTGTGAACGTTGCAAATGCAAATCCAGATAGTGCAGCAGCCAAAGAAAACCCAAACCAATATGGTATGTGGATTAAAAATTCACGCTTTGAAAATAACAAAGTGTTGAATAACAACCCTGGTGGTGGTGCAATGTTCTTGGGTTCAACCGCCAGAACGAATTTGGACGGTGTTTTATTCCGTGGTAATTCGTCTGATACTGTTGGTGGTGCAATTTCAACGCGTTTTGCGAATAGCGGGAAAAATGATAATCGTGGTGTAATTGACATTATCAATACGGTATTTGCGAATAATACCGCAAAACAGACGGGTGGTGCGTTTGATAATTATTTCCACAACAGTGATACAGCTGAGGGCAATGTTTATATTGAAAAAAGTTCGTTTGATAGCAACAGTGCAAAACATGGTGGGGCTGTCTATAATCACGGCGATGCAGACAAGCAAGGCAAGGCCGGTTCGATGATGTTCACAGGCGTGAACTTTATGAACAATGTGGCCACGGAAAATGGTGGTGCATTGTTTAACGAGGCCAACGCACAAATAACCTTGTCTGGTGAAAACACATTCACCGGTAATATGGCTGGTGGCGTCGGAAACGATATTCACAATTTGGGTAAATTGACAGTATCGGACGGCACAACGACCATTGATGGCGGTATCACAGGCGATGGCGCATTGACCATTGCTGATGGTGCAACGCTGAATATTGGCACTGCGACGGTTCAACAAAAAGAATTGACACTGGACGGCACGGTTGGCGCAACAATTGTTGGGGCGAACAACTATGGTAAACTGTTGGCAGAAACATACAAAGGCAACGGCAAAGTGTCATTGAATGTTGCAACAACAGGGACATATAATATATTTGGTGAAAATGCGAACGAATATACTGTCGTTGATGCCGGTGCAATCTATGATGTGACCAAGGGCGATAATGGCGCAGTTACAATCGCAACCAAAAAGGTTGAAGAAATTGCAGCTGACACTGGGTTGACGAATAATGCCGCAAACAGAGTTGCTGCGTTGGCAAATGCAGATAACGATTTGGCAAATATTGCATCGCTGAACGCGCAACAGGCATTGCGTAATGGCGATACAGATTATGTTGAAATCGAATCTGCCAAGGCAAACCCAGTTGATAAACCTGTCGTTCAATCGGTTGCGCAATCTGTTCAGAGCGCGGTCATGACACTGGCGGCGAATCGTATGGCAGGCGCACCATCGGCGGGCACAATGGGCCGCAGCGGTGGTGATTTGTCTGATGCTGATTACGGCGTGTGGGCACAGGGTATGTTTAACAAGTCCAAATTCAATGGCCAGTTCAACGGATACACCCGTGGTGTGTCGGCTGGGTTTGATGTGCTGATTGACAAACAGTACACGATTGGTTTGGGTTATGCGTTCGGACATTCTGATGTTCATGCCAATGGCGGTCGCGATACCGAAATTGACAGCAACAGCATATTTGCATATGCCCAGTACAAGCCAAGCGAATGGTTCGTCAATGCGGCATTGAATTACACAATGTCAAAATATACCGAAACCGTTGACGCATTTGGTGTTCGTCTGAAATCAGATTATGACACTGACGCGTTCGGTGGACAGGTTATGACCGGTTATGATTTCGCGTCTGGCCTGACACCAGAAATCGGTCTGCGTTATTTGCATGTGACACAGGATTCGTACAACAACGGCCTGAACCATGTCAGCAGCGATGATACAGATTTCTTGACTGGAATTGCTGGTATGAAATATCGTTTCGCAATCGAAAACGATTCGGTTATCAACTGGTTCCCAGAACTGCGCGCGGCAGCGACATATGACTTTGTTTCTGACAAAGCAATGTCCACCGTTACAATGCCAGGCGCAGCGTCCTATGTGGTTGATGGCGACCGTCTGTCCCGCTTTGGTGGGGAATTCGGAATTGGCCTGACCGCAGAATACAATGGTTTGGAAATCTCGCTGGTTTATGATTTGAATCTGCACAAAGATTACACATCGCAAACCGGCATGGCAAAATTCAGATATGAATTTTGATAAAACACGTCCCCAAATGGGGACGTGTTTTAGTGATATAGTGATATAGTGATATAGTGATATAGTGAAAAAAATGCGCCGGTGGCGCATTTTTTATTCGAAGTATTTTTTGTGTTGGGTTTGTGATACCTGATACATTTTTTCCATCAACTGGTTTGCGGCATCGCGGCTGGCCATGCCACCGGACGCGTTTGCATCAGCACCATTTAATACAATCAGGCGGTTTGGCAATGTGCCGTCGCCACCATCACATTCAATGAAATATTCGGCGGTATCAAACGATTTACCAACACATTTATTTTGGGCAATCGCGACAAATCCGTCGTCTGCCAATGTTTGGCATGTTGGTTGCGCGCCATGTGTAATTTCACCAAATTCCAGTGTTTCATCAACATTACGCAATACGCCCGCACACCATACGTTGACGTATTTGCCGTCAATCAAAACCTTGGTTCCGCCGGCACTGGATTTACGCATGCCAAAGCAATCGCCGTTTAATACGTTGATATCAAAATCAGAATTGATGCCCGTGCCATGTGCAATGTCGGCGCGCCCGATCAGTTTTGCATCGGTTGCATTTGTATCAGTCAATGCGTCGGCGCAAATCCATTTCATACCGCGACAACTGCTGTCAGCGTCCCACATTTCACTGTCGTAACCCGTGCCCATTGTTGCATAACATTTTGTGGGATCTAATCTGCAAATCGTGGGCTGTTGCCACCATGGCGTTGCCGCGCCCGCGTTTGCGCAAATCAAAGACATTATTGAAAGTATAAATATTTTTCTCATACTCAATCTCTCGCTTATTTCCGTATTCTATCAGATTTTGCCACATTGTGCAAGTTGCCTGATTTTAATCACCCTTGGTCGTCTTTGGCGGCATCTTGGATTGGTGTGTCTGTCCCAGAATCATCGCCACCACCCGTGGCGCCACCGGTATCACCCCCAGTGTCGCCACCTGTATCATCACCGGTATTGCCACCATCCGACGTACCCCCAGATGTGTTGGAATCGTCATCTTTTTTGGTGTCTGTTTCGGCGGGTGGTCGGCAATAACCCCACTGGGTATTCGCACTGGTTTCTGTATAGAACAGTTTGTATTGTGCATCGCCCGTGTAATCGTGCAGGCCGTCCAGTTGACCATCGGCATCGCGTTGCACGTCAACCCACGGTGTGTCAACCCACACGCCACCCAGACGATCGCATTCCGTGGACAATTCCTTGGCCATGGCGACGCGCACGGAATCCATGACAACATTGACGTCTTGCATAATCGTGGTTGGCAATACATAGTCGCCCTTGCTGGATTCAGATGGGCGAACGCATGCCTGCATTGCGTAACGAACAACCTTTTGATACAAACTGCCGACATAATCTGTGCCACAGATATCTTGGCTGTCGCCGGCGTATATTGGTGCGGCCTTGCCCCCAGGGCACGATGTGGCGGCGGCGGGACATCTGAAACAATAGTTGCCCGCAATTTCGTTTGCGTTATATTTCCATTTGCCGTCTTCGTTTTTGGCAACCATATAGTACCCTTCGCTGCATTCATAGAATGTGGCTTTGGGGCCGCACATATATGCTTTTTCTTCAAACCAACCGTCTTCTGGCCCGGTTTGATCTTGGCTGGTGTCGGGGCCTGTGGCTGCGCTGCCTGTGTCGTTCCATATGCGTTGGTTACATGTGGAAATTGTGGCGTACTTTTGACTGCCAGGGGCATAGACACGGCATGCGTATGGGTAACTGTGCAAACTGTCGTTGCTGGGGACGGCGCAAGTATCTTGGACAAATTCCTGCAATGTTGTCAGGCATTCTTTGCCGATTTTCTGGTCGGTGATGTCACGCATTGCGTTTATCAATAAGTCCAGACCGTTGCCGTTTCCGTCACCGTACAGATTGCTGCATGCGTATAATTTTTCCTGACACAATTCTTCGGATAATTCCAGACGTGAACCAATCAGCAACTGTTCCTTGACATTACTAAAATCTTTTAACGATTTGCTCTGTTCATCATAGCATGCGTTCACAACGTCCAAACATTCGTTTTTAACATCGCGGACGCGTGACTGTTGTCCTTGATAAATTTCAACGATTGCCTGACGCATAAATTCGTCCCATACCTCGTCCGACAAATCACGACAGGTGTCCAAACCACGTGCGGCATATGCGCGTTTGTTGTTCAATTCGGCAACAATCATTCGGTTCGTTGGGTTGGTCAGTACGTCGCCAGACAACGATATCTGGTTTTCCAACTGGTAAAAATTCGTGGTGTAAATTGGTTCGCCCGTGTCGCGGTTCAGATATTTGCCCGATATATCCAGACAGTGTACATAATCCTTGCCACAGGCGGTGTCGGCGGTGATATCACTGCGTACCTGGGCGATACAGTCATTGATAGATGTTGAATTATGCGCGTTATAGTTTTCCAATCGCGCGGTGTTCATTTCGCGTTCGGTGCTGCGAATAGTGCTGTTTGCGGTGTTCAGTTTTTTGTCCAGTGCGTTTATCAGTGCGCTGCAATCATTTTCAATGTACATTCCGTATGCAGACACAACCATACCCAGAACCGTGCTGGACGGGCAATTCGCCGATACCATTTCGGCGCACTGGGCATGAACAGCGTTGTACAATGGTTCGCCTGTCAGGTTCGAAATGTTTGCCCCATCGGCCAAATCGGTGGTTGACCAAATTGCGTTTATGTCGCCCGCAATGTCCAATGTCCCACTGGTTGACAGTGATTTGGATTTGGCGTTACTTAAAACCTCACTAATACCACTGAGGGCCTGTGCCGATTTGGAATTGTCGCGCGCAGATGATGCGGCCAATTCGCCTTCGCTGGCGGTCAGCATGGCATTTACCTCTGCCGCGGTTTTGGGTATAACCTCTATATTCAAATTTTTGAAATCTTGCAGATTATCAGACGCGTTGGTCAATGCGCGTTCGCGTGATTGAATTTCTGTCAGCTTGGACGAACATACGCACCGACGGTAAGTATCATTTTGTTTCGCACAGAATTGATCCATGCACGTAAAGTATGCATCACGACACGCGTTATACCCCGTGCCGAATGTGTTTGTGCCGGTGGCCGTGACCGTTGTGGCGGCACGCGCACTGCGCGCAACATTGGCGGGCGTACCACTGCGTGCGGTTGTGGTGGTTGTTGCGGCGTGTGACGTGGTCGCGCGTGCGGTTGTGGTTGATGCAGTGCGGGCAACCGTTTTTGTTGATGCGGTGCGGGCGGATACGCCGGTTGCACTGCGCGATGTGGTTGTGTTGGCTGTCTTGCGCGTGGTTGCGGTGCGTGATTGCGCATTGACCGTTGTTGTCCCACCGCGTGACGCGCCCGATTGTGATTGATTGGTTGCGGATGCCTGATTTCGGCTGATATTTGACGCGCTGCGCACCGCAGCATCGGCCATGCCGATGCCGGCACACAATGTGGCGGCAAAAAGCAAAATCTTTTTCATTCCTTTATACGTCACACATGATATCAAAAAAGCCCATTTCTGGGCAAGGGGTATTTCAATAAAAATCAAACAAAAAATCCACCGATGTGGTGGATTTTTACTTATTGATTGTTTGCATCTGGGGTGGGGCGGTTACGTTCAACAAATGTAATGCGACCCTTGTCCAAATCGTATGGCGTCATTTCAACGCGAACCTTTTCGCCGATGTTGACCCAAATGCGTGCCTTGCGCATTTTGCCGCATACGGTTGCCAGAATTTCGTGTCCGTTTTCCAATTTAACGCGGAACATGGTGTTGGGCAGTTTGTCTTCGACCGTGCCACTGAATACAATTACATCATCTTTTGCCATATCTATTCCTTGGATTTTTCTGCAAATTTACGGCTGTAATCATAATGCGTGGCATAAAAAATTGCAAGATGTTTTTATCTGCTTGCGCCACGCCCCGACATTTGATAAAATTAGATATAATAATGTAGGGTGGATTCACATGAAATTAGTTTCGTTTTTTACGTTGTTATGTGCTGTGCCGTCGTTGGCGTTTGGCGCGACGCGCGACGCGGATTCTGTGCGTGTTGGTGTAACACGTATGTCGATGGCGGGCGCACGTTCGCCCAATATGGTTGCAAATTTACAGCCGACCATGACGACGAAACCCGCGACCGCAACGGGTGGCACAACGAATGGTGCGGTTGCAACATTGCCGGCAAATTCGTCCACCACGCCGGTGGTTACAGATGAAAAAGACGACACAAAGACCAGCGATTGTCGTACGGCGTATCGCACATGCATGGACGAGTTTTGTTTGCTTGATGAATCCGAGGGGCGGCGTTGTGCGTGTTCGTCTAATATTGAACAGTCAAAAAGTTTAATTCAGGAAATTCAATCCATTCAGTCAGAGGCGGACAGTTTGTATACCGAGGGGGTTGAACGCGAACAACTGGGGGCCAAGGCAAAGTTGGTATTTGGTGAAAGTGAAAAGGCAAAAAAGAGTTCGCGTGCATCGGGTATCAGTTTTATTGATTGGTTAAACAGTGGCAGCAGTGCCAGCGACACGGACGCGTTGGATACAGATAATGATATCGGCGATGGCCTGTATACGATGGCGTCTGAATATTGTGCCGATAAATTGGCGGCGTGTGGCGACAGGGCCGAAATGGAAGAAACCTTGTATGCGCGCCAGATTGTATCGGATTGCAAATCATTTAATGCGTATTTGACCGACCAGAAAACAAATGCAACCGCGAACAAACGCACGGCCGAGGCCGCGGTGCGCAAGGCGCGTTTGGAAATGCTGGATACGACAAACAAATACAATCGTGGCGAATGTTTGTTGGCGTATCGCGCATGTATTGCGGACAAGGGTGGTTGCGGAACTAATTTCGAAAACTGTCTGGATGCGGATTTGTTGGGACGTCGTGCGAACGCGTGTGAAAACGTGTTGGATCAATGTATGGCGGTTCGTGACTATGTTGTTCAAGATTGGACGGCGGAATCTGAAACTATTTTGGCCGATGCCGCAAAGTATGCGGACAAAAACGCACGCGCGACATGTTTGGCACGAATCCAAGTTTGTTTAGAGGACAGTTGCAGCACAGAAACAAATTCAACGTGTTTGACCGATGTAAATGTGGCGGCGGGTATTTGTCCGGTGATTACAGAATGCGAAACGCTGATTCCTGGGATTCAGAGTAGCGTGAACGACAAGTTGGGCTACCTGCGTACACAGTTCTGCCAGAACGATATTGATAAATGCTTGCAAGACAAATGCGGCGAAAACTTTACTGCGCCAGAATGTCTGGGCAAAACACCGACGGAAATTGCCGCGCTGTGTCCACAGTCGATGTATCCATCGTGCAAAAATGAAAAGCAATTTGATATCATTGTCCAGTCCGTGCTGTTACAGATGGATTACAAATTGGTTCAGGGGTGCTTGAACTATTTCGGTGAACAGTTGGGGGCGGTATGCGGGACTGATATGTCGTGTCTGCCGACCGATACAACGATTGCGTCGCTGACATCTGTGCCTGATAATTCAACAGATTTGGCGGCGTTACGTGAAACAGTTCGCAACAATGTTTCAACGTCTGTTGATGAATTTTTCAAACAGTTTGAACAAGACAAGACCGTTGCGGCATGTCAAGACAGCGAAAAGCCACAGGGACGCAAGTCATTGGGCGACACCGTATTTAACAGTGCGAAAATGATTGCGCAAATTGGTGCGGAAAATCGTGCGATGCGCGCGTTGGAATCCAAGATTGCCGAACTGTCGCGCCAGCAAGATTTGGATGCGGCGGAAAAGAATTGCTTGGCAACATATCAGGTTGAAACGCCGGATAAATCCAGCAAGAATTACAGTTATATTCGCAGTGTGTCGTTTGAACCGTCATTGCGTAACTGCCACGTTTGCCGTATGCAACAGGTTTGTGAAACCGGCGGTGAATCCAAGGGGGCGGCGGGGCTGAAAGGTCTGGCGGGTGGTATGTCCGCGGGTGCGGCGGCCGGTACGATGGTATCCCCAGGGTGGGGCACGGCGATTGGTGGCGTTGTTGGTGCGGTTGGTGGTCTGTTCGCAGGACGCAGTGCCGGTGGCCAGCAAGAATTTTGTCAGGAAATCGAATCGTGCGAAGACATAAATATGTAAGATAACATGGGCGGAGAGAGATGAGCTTGAAAAATATTTTAGCGTATCTGTTATGTGGGGTGGCGTTTGCTGATTTCGGTGGCGCGGCGGCTGCGGTTAAATCGACCAAGGTTGCAAAGCAATCGGCAATTCAAAACGGCACAACTGTGCGTACGCGATTGACCGCCACGGGGCTGTATGATCAGGCGTGCTATGATGCGTACTATGGCTGTATGGATCAGTTCTGTATCTCCGACAATTCCAACGGGGGCAGTTGTGCGTGCAGTGACGATAATGCGAAATATGAATCCCAGTTATATGAAATCAAATCAATGATGGACGAGGCCGCGCGTATTCGCACCGAAGAGGTTGAAAAGGTCAAAGCGGGCGCGGATGCGGACATTGTATTTACCGGTACACGTAAATATGACGAAAACGGAAATATTATGTCGGCGGACGAATTGACCGCGGCGGAAAAGAAAGCACAATCACGCCAGAGTTTGATGGCTTTGTTTGAAACAAGCGTCTATGACGAAGATGTTTTTGACAGTGAAATCAGCACCGTTGCCGACAAGACCGGCGCAGCATTGTTTGCCGCCGCACAGGAATTATGCACTGCACAAATTCCAGATAACTGTGAAAAAGATTTGGATTTCTTGACCCAATTATATTCACGTCAAATTGTATCGGATTGCAAAGGGTTTGAAAACAGTTTGACCACCCAGATGGCAAACGCCAAGCAGGATTTGGCCGCCGCCCAAGCGGAGGTTCGCGATGCCCTGCGTGAAAGTTTTGAATCCGCAAACAAGTACGATTTGGGTACTTGCATGGTTGAGTTCAAAAAGTGTATGCAGACCGATGATGCGTGTGGCACGGATTGGGAAAATTGCGTTTCAACGATTGCGTCTGAAAATATGCAGAATAACACCGCGGTCAGCACCGCATCAACCAAGGTTGCGACGGTGAATACATATGATATCACCGCGTCCACGATGGAAATTCTGGGTTCTAAACGTACGATTTGCGAAAAGGTTTTGGATAACTGTGTCGCCGTGCGCGATCAGGTTTGGCCCGCGTTTCTGCGCGAGGCCGCGCCAACAATCAAATTGGCCGAAACCAAGATGGAATCAAAATTCCGTCAGTCGTGTCTGACCAATATTTCAAATTGTATCCAGACCGCATGTAAAGACGACATCGCGGGCAAGGGCGTTGCAACAATGGACTCGTGTCTGTCTCGTCCAGATATGGCGCGCAGTTTCTGCAAGGTGGAAATTGATCCGTGCGAACGCATGGAACCGCTGATTTGGGGTTATGTCACAGACAAACTGGCGGCGATGCGTGTTGATGCGTGTACCCAAGAGGTCAAAGATTGCTTTACCGCCGATACGCGCTGTGGGTCAGAGTTCCAGAATTGTATCGGTATGGATTATGACTTTATCCACGATATCTGCCCGATTGATACCTTGGTCGTGTGCAAGGCGAATAATCCGGCGTTTTCGATGGACGATTTGGATTCTATGCTGATGGGGCTGTATCTGAATATTGATAATGCCGCATTGAACCAGTGTCAGGATTTGGTTGATACCAAGATGACAGAGGTTTGTGGCAGCACCACCGACTGTAACAAATTCGCGTCTGATGATACGTTGGGCACGGGTTCGTTGCGCAGCCAGAAAGATGGCACTACGTACCGCGTAACGGGTATGATTTCGTTTGGCAGTATCAAGATGGGCGATGCGACCGGTCGCGTGGTTGATAACGGTGATGGCACAACAACCAAATTGGGGGCGGGGCAAATCGGTGTCAACGAATACTTGGCCCAGGTGCGCAGCCGCAACGCGGATGTCGCAAATGCCGAGGGTATCATTTCGTCCATCGAAGAAGAACTGAATAACATCGCGGGCACAATCAATCGTACGATTTCGCTGATTGAACAAGACCCTGAAATTCAGTACTGCATCAGTGGACGCAATTTGTCCCAGATTACGGGCAATGCAAACCAGAAAACAACGGCGCGTTTCCCGAACTTGCTGAACAGTGTTAAAATGCAAATCGCGGCGTCGGCCCTGCGTCAGGCCCAAGATAACTATAACGCGAAATTAAATTCGGAAATTGCGGCGGCAACCAAGAACGCGTCGGCTGATTTGGCGCAATATATGTGCCAGAAAATGGCGGAAAATGGCGGGACGGGTTCTGCGGAATCGGCACAGGCATCAACGCCACTGGCCGCGCCATACGCAATCAGTTATGATGTTGGGTCTGGTCTGACGAACGAGGATTTAACACGTGGCGGCAATGGTGAAACGTCGGTCACCACCACCGCGGGCAGTGGTGTTACCCGCACGGTGACCAGTATGTTTAACCGTGATACGCGCGTATGTCACGTGTGCACCACCACAACAACACAGAGTTGCACAATCAAGGGCGGCAACTGGTTCCGCAAAGCGAACAAGAGTTGCGAGGTTTCAACAAACGGCCCGAATTGTGAAGACATCGAAATGTAAAACAATCAATCGGGCCACACGGCCCGATTATTTTAGTACAGGGGGAATTTATTCATGACAGTTGCACGTGCATTGGCAAAAGATATTGATTTGGAATCTGTGATTACGTCGCTGGGGCAAACGGCGGTGCATTTCGCAATAAAATTGACCGCGTCTGTATTTATTCTGGTCGCGGGCTTGTGGTTGGCGGGGCGCATATCGCGTTCGGTCAAGCGGGGAATGGAACGTCGCAACCTTGACCCGTCGTTGCAATCGTTTGTTGGGTCGTTTGTCAGCATTGTATTGCGTATAATCGCGATTGTCATATCGCTGACGACGGTCGGGGTTCAGATGACATCGATTGTCGCGGTCTTGGGCGCGGGCGCATTGGCCGTCGGTATGGCGTTGTCGGGCACGATGCAGAACTTTGCCGGTGGCATTATCATATTGTTCCTGAAACCGTTCAAGGTTGGCGACACGATTTTAACTGCCACGGGCAAGACCGGCATTGTGAAAAAAATTATGATTTTCACAACCGAATTACACACGTTTGATAATCAGGTTATATTCTTGCCGAATGGCGCGCTGTCCAATGGTGAAATAACGAATTTATCGGGTGGGGCATTGCGTCGTACTGATTTGACGGTTGGGATTTCGTACGGTTCGCGCGTGGCGGTTGCACGGCGCGCAATTCTGGACATATTGGCGCGTGATCCGCGAATTGCGGACAAGCCCGCACCATCTGTATTCGTGCGGGAATTGGGCGACAGTGCGGTTGTGTTGACCGTGCGATTCTGGTCAAAATATGGCGATATGGCAGACGCCAGCGCAGATACACTGGAACAGATTTACAGTGAATTACCAAAGAAAAGGGTTGAATTCCCATTCCCGCAAATGGACGTGCATTTAACAAAATAGTGTGTTACAATTTGCGCATTGAAACAACAAAAAGGAAGGAATATGAAAAAAATATCTGTATTTGTAATTGCTGGTATGCTGGCGTCGCCGGCGTTGGCGGGTTTTGTTGCGGATGCGCCGGTTGCGCCCCAGAATGCCGATGCGATTGTCACTGTGGCACAAGCTAAAAAAATGCGTGATGATACGCCCGTTATTGTTCAGGGCAATATTGTCCAACGCATGGGTGATGAAAAATATTTGTTCCGTGATGGGACGGATTCTGTGATTGTTGAAATTGATGACGAAGATTGGGGTGGCGTCGAGGTGCGCACATCCGATACAGTCAAGTTGTATGGCGAGGTTGATTCCGGCCTGTTCAAAACCGAAATTGAGGTCGACAGAATAGAAAAAATTGAGAAATAAAAAATGCGCCACCGGCGCATTTTTTATAAAGTTCAAAGTTCAGAGTTCAAAGTTCAAATAGTGTTGCGTGCAATGCGGCAAAGGATTGCCGCTTGTTCCGAACCGACGGTTCTCGTCCGACCCAGCAGAACAAACACAGGGTTAAATAAAAAAACACCCAAACGGGTGTTCTTTTATTTAATCTGGTGGCCCTGGTCGGATTGTAATTCCCATCCAAAATCAAACCAATCGCGGATGCTCTTGGTGATTTTGGTGGGCCCCTTTCACTGCGCGGCAAAAGAATTGCCGCTTGTTCCGAACCGACGGTTCTCGTCCGAGGGGGCAAAAATAAAAACCACCAAAATGGTGGTTTATATTTTTGGTGGCCCTGGTCGGACTCGAACCGACACTCCTTGCAGAACTTGATTTTGAGTCAAGCGCGTCTACCAATTCCGCCACGGGGCCAAAACCGCGCGATTATTTCGCAACAGCGGCTTTCTTGGCTTCTACTTTTTTAACCAAGCGAGCACTGCGGGCAGGTTTGTGCACCGATTTCTTTGCAGGGGCAGCGGCCTTGCCTTGCTTTTTTTCAATCGCTTTTTTAATCGCAGCCATATCATCGGTCAAACGTGATACTGGTTTTGCCATAACATATGCGTCCAGACCGCCGTGTTTGGTCAATGTGCGCAGACCGGCCGTCGAAATACGCAATGCGAAATCACGATCCAAGATATCGCTGTGGAATTTTAACTTTTGCAAATTTGGCAAGAATGTGCGTTTTGTATGACGCATAGAGTGGGAAACGTTCATTCCTACTTCTGTTTTCTTACCTGTAACTGTACATACACGTGGCATATCAATAATCCTTTAATAACTGGGGCATAATTTATACTAAATTTCTGGAAATGTCAAGTAATGTTTTCTGTTTTGGTTTATTTGTCCATATGCATCGGCGACAACAGGTCGCAAATAACTTTGACTGGTGTGAATGTGGTGATGGGAACCTCTGTAAAAAGTGTGTTCCAATGCGCCATTGCGCCGTTCCACAGCCCTGGGCGTTCCATCGCGCGCAGGTCACGACCGCCGAACGATTTGTCCGAAATAAAACCGGTGTTTGGGTCAATAAATTTTGTTAAATCAAACTTGTTCCCACGCGCATCGCGCACGCCGCATACCAAATCTACGGGGTTAAAGTGTGATGATGTGTTCATAATATTGCGGGCATCAGGGGCAATTTGGCTGGATTCAACAATCTGTAATGATTCCGTACCGTCGTCGCCACGCACCCAGAATGGGCCACCCCCAGGTGCGCCGATATTTTTTACCACGCCGCACACACGAATTGGGCGGTTCAGAATTACGCGCAATACGTCTGCGGGTGCATCGGGCGCAATGCGCACGCACAAATCGTTTCTGATAAATGTGCGAATTTCGTCAATGTTGTGTGCCGCAAAGTTATTCAGGTATTCAAACGCGCGCGCCTGCAATTCCAGCATCAATCCCGCCAGCGCGCATTTGTATTGCACCGTGTCGGCGCGATGGCTGTCTGTTGTGACGTTATCAATATTTTTGATGAACACAATGTCGGCATCAATATCATTCAGGTTTTCAATCAGTGCGCCGTGACCCGCGGGGCGGAACAGCAATTTCCCGTCGTCTGTGCGAAACGGTGTGTTATCTGGGTTGACTGCGATGGTGTCGGTGCTGGCGCGTTGGGTTGACATTGTAATGTCATATTTTACACCATAGCGCGCGCTGTATTCCGGTACGGCGCGTGCCAAAACGGCGTTAAATCCCGCCATGTGTTCAGGCGATACGGTAAAGTGTATGCGTGCCACGCCACCGGCGGTGGAATATGCGGCGGCCTCTGCTAAATGTTCTTCGGCGGCGGTGCGGCTGTATTCAGTGTATTTATGAAATGCAACCAGTCCCTTGGGCAAATTGCCGTAATTCAGACCCGCATTGGTCAAAATGCATGCGATTTTGTCCGCGTCACTGGCGTTTTCTGGCAAGAATGGTTTCAAATCATTCCAGAATGCGAATTTGTCCAAGTTGTCCAGCACGCGGCGCGTCACATCATTCATTGTGCCTGTGTTCATAAATTCAAACAGGTCGCGGAACATACGCGTTGCCGCGCCAGATGCGGGTACGAACTTTACAATCTTTTTATGTGATTGGGCGGCGGCATAGATTTTGCTGTAACGCGCGATATCAGCGTCTGACATTTTTATGATGCCATTGCCGATTGTTGCGGCGGCACTGACGTCGGCATATGGAAAACCGCGCGCAAAGTCCGCCATTTGTGCGGCGACGGCGTCTGGTGTTAAACCGTGATTTTTTATTTGTTCGATATCGGTGCTGGAAAAATCTGTCATTGCTGTTACCCCTGCTGTATACGCACCAGAATAGTACAAAAAAATTTTCTGCGCAATATATTCCTGTGCCTTGAAAACGACAGTTTTGATACTATATACATATCAACGAAAAAATATAAAAACAGGAGGATTTATAACCATGAATCCAGAAGAAATGCAAGAAACGCCACAGCAGGCGATTGAAAAATATACGACTGATTTTACCAAACTGGCGTCAGATGGCAAATTAGATCCCGTGATTGGCCGTGACGAAGAAATTCGTCGTACCATTCAGGTATTGTCGCGCCGTACGAAAAACAATCCCGTGTTGATTGGTAATCCGGGTGTCGGTAAAACCGCGATAGTAGAGGGGTTGGCCGAACGAATCGTTTCGGGCGACGTGCCGGAAAATTTGTTAAAGAAAAAACTGTTGTCGCTGGACATGGGCGCGCTGATGGCGGGCGCAATGTTCCGTGGCCAGTTTGAGGCACGTTTCAAGGCAATCTTGAAAGCGGTCAAAGATGCCGATGGCGGAATTATTCTGTTTATCGATGAATTGCACACGCTGGTTGGCGCGGGCAAGGGCGAAGGCAGCATGGACGCCGGCAATTTGTTAAAGCCAATGTTGGCGCGTGGCGAATTGCACTGCTTGGGCGCAACAACGCTGGACGAATATCGCCAGTATATCGAAAAAGACCCCGCGTTGGCGCGTCGTTTCCAGCCGGTTTATGTTGATGAACCGACGGTTGATGACACGATTTCAATCTTGCGTGGGTTGAAAGAAAAATACGAGGGACATCATGGTGTCCGTATTGCGGATTCTGCGCTGGTGTCGGCGGTGAAATTGTCGAACCGCTATATCACGGACAGATTCCTGCCGGACAAGGCGATTGACCTGATTGACGAGGCCGCCGCACGTGTCCGTATTGAAATTGCATCAAAACCCGAAAAGTTGGACGAGGTTGATCGTCACCTGATGCAACTGAAAATCGAACAACAGGCGTTAAAGAAAGAAAAAGATGCGGATTCCAAAAAGCGTTTGGGCGAATTAGATAAACTGATTGCCGAATTGCAAAACGAATCGGACAAGATGACCGCTGATTGGCGGGCCGAGCAGGGCAAGATGCGTGCGCTGTCCGATGCGATGGCGGCGTTGGATGCGGCCAAGGCCGAGGTTGCAACCGCTATGCGTAATGGCGACTATGAAAAAGCGTCGGCATTGCAATATGGCAAAGTTCCAGAATTAGAGGAACAAATTCGCAAACTGAACGCCGATGCGCGTGAATACAAGACGGTTTTACCGGAACATATTGCCGCCGTTGTCAGCAAATGGACTGGTGTGCCAGCGGACAAACTGAACGCCGAAGAACAATCTAAATTGCTGAATATCGAAGATGAATTGCGCAAACGCGTCGTCGGTCAAGACCATGCGTTGACGGTTGTTGCGCGTGCAATTCGCCGCAGTCGTGCGGGGTTGTCTGATCCGCATCGTCCCGCGGGCAGTTTTATGTTCTTGGGGCCAACCGGTGTTGGTAAAACAGAGGTTGCCAAGGCATTGGCGGAATATCTGTTTAACGACGATACGGCGATGACCCGAATTGATATGAGTGAATATATGGAACCACATTCGGTGTCGCGCCTGATTGGCAGTCCCCCAGGGTACGTTGGGTATGAACAGGGTGGTGTTCTGACCGAATCGGTACGTCGCCGTCCGTATCAGGTGTTGCTGTTTGATGAAATCGAAAAGGCAAACCCAGACGTGTTTAACGTTTTCCTGCAAATCTTGGACGATGGTCGTTTGACCGATGGCCAAGGGCACGTGGTGAACTTTACAAACACGATTATCATCATGACCAGCAATTTGCCGTCGATGGACGCGGTAAAGCACCAATTCCGTCCGGAATTTATAAACCGTATTGACGAAATTGTGTTCTTTAACCCATTGGGCAAAGACGTGATGGCGGGCATTGTCAAGATTCAGTTACGTAATCTGGAACGCCGCTTGGCCGATCGTCGCATCACACTGGATGTGTCAGATGCCGCGATTAAATGGTTGGCCGATAATGGCTATGACGAGGCATTCGGTGCACGTCCGTTAAAGCGTCTGATTACGTCCGCGGTCGAAGATAAAATCGCTGACCTGATTTTGTCCGGCACTGTTGGCGAAGGCAGCACGGTTTACGTTGATGTTCATGGCAAAGAATTGACCGTGAAATAACATCGCAGAAAATCCCAAAACCTGAAAAAACACACCGCCAAATGGCGGTGTGTTTTATTTTTTTATTGGTGCTGTTTAACGCACGTGTTGCATCATCGCGGCACGCTGTTGCTGCAATATCAGCATGCGCATCATTTCTGGTGAAATATGCTGCTGTGGTTGCAGGGCGCGTGGTGCGACCGAATTGACGATAACTGGTTTTGCGTACGCCAATGTTGGTGTGGCACGCAGTGCGTATGGTGCGGTCAACTGAATTGCGGCCGCCGGTTTTGTGGCGGGTACTTTTGCGACCGCGCGCGGTTTGCGGACGCGACGCAATTTACGCGATGCGGTGCGCAGGCGACGCAGTGCGCGCAATTTACCGCGTGCGCGACGTACGCGTTTGCGTTTCCGCTGGCGTACAATGGGGGCAACCATAATTGGTGTGCCGGTCGTCGCAACGTTTGCGTATTGCATTGCTGGGATATTTGTCGTGCCATTGTTTTTCATGGCCAAATATTGGGCATAGCGCGCAAAGTATGCGTCTGCATTCTGCGAGAAATAAAAAGTTTTGCTGCCACTGTCAAACACAATGGATTTGAATCCATCGCGTGTCTGTTCTGGCATTTCGCCGGTTTTTGTGTTGACTAAATACAGTTTGTTTTCCGCGCCACGTGGCGTCATAACCGTGCGACGCACGGCAACGTATGGCGTGTTCGGGTATTGTGCAACAATCTGGAACGGTTGCGACGCAAAGCCGATACCGCGTACGCGACGCATTTTACCCATCGCGTCGGCGCAGTACAACGTATAGCGTCCGGATTTTGTCCGTGTGCACTTAAAATTCCCAGAATTTGTAATCATCTTTTCCATACCATATATTATAGTTCAAACGCAAAAATTGTCCAGTGAAAGATTTACGTTGACAACGCGCGCAAAAGTGTATAGAATGCGTACGCTTTCAGACATAGAAAGCGCAAAGTTTTGGGGTCATAGCTCAGTTGGTAGAGCACCTGCTTTGCAAGCAGGGGGTCGTCAGTTCGAGTCTGATTGGCTCCACCAAGATTGAAACAAATAGATTACGCCGAAAGGGGGTGAATACATTATGGTGAAAGTTCTGGTTCGCGATAACAACGTTGAACAGGCATTGCGTGTTGCAAAACGTAAATCGCAGAAAGAAGGTCTGTACCGCGAAATGAAAGAACGTCAGCGTTATGAAAAACCAACTACAAAGCGCAAACGTTTGAAAGAAGAGGCCGTACGTAACGAAAAGAAACGTCAGTCGAAACAACGTATGGTATTCGGATTCTAATAAAAACCGCCCGCTTGGGCGGTTTTTTATTCCCCGCCACCGGAGGGGTGGACGCGTCAGCGGACGGGGAGGGTTACTGATTAGTGATAGAGTGAAAAAGTGATAGAGTGATAGAGTGAATGTGTCCGCCGCAGGCGGACAATTATTGCCACGCGTCGCTTGCGCTTGCTCGCAATGACAAAAATTCTAGCACCCTTGTCATTGCGAACGTAGTGAAGCAATCCAGTGGATTAGTGCTGCGCGCAGCGCACATATTTGTTACTCCAGTGCAGCGTGGCAATTCAGTAAGTAATGCTATGTGCAAATTTTTATGATACAATAACATGCGTTATGCAATACAGATTTTTTGTTTATATAATGGCGAGTGCGCGTAATGGGACACTGTATGTCGGTGTTACTAATGACATTGTGCGTCGTGTATATGAGCACAAAAATAAAACATTCCCAGATTCCTTTACGGCAAAATATAATTGTCATATGTTGGTATATTACGAAGATTACAAATACGTAAATGACGCACTGGAACGCGAAAAGAAACTGAAGGCCGGCAACCGCGAACAGAAAATAACGCTGATTGAATCAATAAATCCTGATTGGTTGGATTTATCGGAACAACCAATGTTTGGTTTTTGAAAATAAGAGTCCCGTTGGGACGATTTTTTATTGACTGGATTGCTTCGTCATTTCATTCCTCGCAATGAATCCAAGCGAAGCGCAGGATGCGGCAAGGACGCTAGTCCGCAGGCGACACAGATGTGCTACGCAACATTATCAACTGGATTGCTTCGTTTCACTCGCAATGACAAAAAACGTTATAAAAAACAATTCGTTTTTACTAACTACTAGCACCCTTGTCATTGCGAGCGTAGCGCGGCAATCCAGTCAGTAGAGCCGCGCCAACGGCGCACTTTTATATTTACTGGATTGCTTCGTCATTTCATTCCTCGCAATGACAAAAATTCTAACACGAGTGTCATTGCTGTAATCTGTTTTTTTTACTAACTACTAGCACCCTTGTCATTGCGAACGTAGTGAAGCAATCCAGTGAGTAGTAATGTGGCACATTTTGATGGTGGGGGTACAAAACTTGTTGACGGGGTGGGGCGAAATCGGTTATAATTTGCCTGATATAAATTACAAGGCGCGCACTTTGGGCGTTTCGGGGAATAAGAATACAGACAGAGAGAGTTATAAAAACAATGATTAAATCAAGACATATGTATTTTGTTATTGCGACCATGGCATTGGGTTATACCAGTACGGCATCGGCTGTGAAATTGGACGGCGCCAATGGCCACTGGGCACATATCAGTAATACCGCTGACGAAGTGCCATGTGCGGCCTGTTCACCCAAAACTGCACGTGATTTTGGCGGGGATACAAACACTTGGAATGAATGGTGGGCCGGTTTCGAGGAAGATACAGCAGATGAACATGGGGCGTTTTCTTGCTCTTGGTCTCCTGACTATGCTGGGGGAGATATAAATGACTATATTTTCCCAATTGGTACAGAGTCCGAATTGTATAATGGCAAGCAGTATGATTGTACGGCGTCTGGTTGGGTTCTGCGCGGTTCGTCATCATCAACGGGTTCGAATGGAACATTTCATCGTAATGGTGGTACTATCTATGATGGCGTAAATTGCAAATGGATTGCTGATGGGGGGCAGTATTGGCAGTGTTCTTCTTGTTCCAGTGTGTCGTGTGATGATGGATATTTTGGTGATCCAACTGGGTGCGAAGTTACAGAAGATGATTGCAGCAAGTGCCCAGATTCAACGTATAAAAAGGCAATTGGTGGTTCGGGCAATTTCACGTGTACAGCGGTATTGCAGGCGGGGCAATCAGTCGTGGGTCAAAACAGAACAATTTCTGGATGCAAGATTCCACAGTTAACTGGTGGTTCGGATGGTGCATATTGCGATAACAATGGGTTCTTTATTTGGAACAGCGCGTGTTCCTTTGCGGGGTAATTAAATTATGGCGGAACCGACAATTGCAAATTTGTTTGCATACGTTTCCAGATTTTATCAGGCAACCGATACGAAGTTAAACTCTCTCAGTCAATCTGTCGTTATGTTGAAAAATCACATGACGCGTTTGTACGCGTTGCATGGTGATGCATTGGAAAAATGCGCGCCCGCAACGGGGCATTTGAAATTAAAGCAAGATGGCTGTCTGCGCCTGTTGGAAATTCTGGACGGTATATTCCGTGATGCTGGCATCAAGTATATGTTGGGCTATGGCACGCTGTTGGGTGCGGCGCGTGGTGGTACATTTATTCCATGGGACGATGATATTGATTTGTGTCTGATGCGCGATGATTTCAATCGCGCGGTTGCCGTGTTGTCTGAAAAATTTGCCGATGGTACGGTGGACAAAGGAATCTTTACATCGTGGGGGATGTCCGGCGGTATTTTCAAGGTCTTGGTGACGCCCCGTGTTTGTATCGACCTGTTCCCGTGGGATTATTATTACACGCGTATGCAGACGGATGACCAGCGTGACGCGTTCACAAATGATTACTGGCGCGCAATGGAAACCGCCCGCCAGATGGAGGCCGACAAAAAACTGTTGGAAATCAATCCTGATGCCGTGGTGCAATCAACGTATACTGATTACCCGACAATCATCAACGATATGATTATGCACGACAATGCCCCCGACGTTGCCAATGGCGATGTATTCGAAGGAATTGATTGGCAAACATTTCCAGAACGTGCGGTGCACTTTTTCCATAACAAACCATTCCGTCACGAATGGGTGTTCCCGTTCGGCGAAATTGAATTTTGTGGCAAAAAATTCCCCGCGCCAAACAATGTTGATGCGGTATTGACCACGCGATTCGGTGACTGGGGCGAATTTAGACCCGACTTTGCACGACATGCCAGTCCGGCATTCACGTACGAAGAACTGGTTCGCGTGCGCGAATTTTTGGGGATTGAAACAAAATGACACGCATTATAACGTACGGCACATTTGATACTTTTCATTGGGCACATATGTTGTTGTTACAGCGCGCGCGTGCGATGGGCGACTGGTTGGGCGTGGGGTTGTCCACCGATGCGTTCAATGCGATAAAGGGCAAGCAGACATGTTTGCCGTATGAACAGCGTAAACAGATTTTGTCGGGCGTGAAATACGTTGACCTGATTTTCCCAGAAAATAATTGGCAGCAAAAGCGTGATGATATTCTGAAATATCATGCCGATATTTTTGTGATGGGTGACGATTGGCGCGGCAAGTTTGACGACCTGAATGATATTTGTCAGGTTGTGTATTTACCCCGTACGCCCGATATTTGCAGTACTGAAATAAAAAAGATTTTATCAAAAACGAAATAAAAATGCGCCATCGGCGCATTTTTAATTCCCCGCCATGGGCTGGGGTGTCGCACGCAAGTACGACGGGGAGGGTTACAAGTTAGTGATATAGTGATTCAGTGATAAAGTGATATAGTTTAAGAATAGTGCACTTAAAGAAACTGTCATTCCGTGGCTTGACCACGGAATCCAGGTTTATGATGTTGCGCCATTCGGCGCATTCTTATTGTCATTCCTGCGCAACATTATCAAACTGGATTGCCACGCTACGCTCGCAATGACAAGGGGGACTAAGTTTCTAGAATACATGTTCTTCGAATACCGAAAGACCACCCCGTCCTGCGGACACCCCTCCAATGGAGGGGAACTTAGTATGTTCTAGGAACAATGTCATTGCGAGGAATGAAATGACGAAGCAATCCAGTGAATTAAGAGTGCGCCGATGGCGCGGCTCTACCGACTGGATTGCCGCGCTGCGCTCGCAATGACAGGGGGCTAGCAGTGCATTTTGTTGAAACTGCTGTTTTGTATGTGCCACTGGCACGTGTGTTTTGTTCTTGTTGTAATCTGTGTTTTTTCTGCACGTCTAGTTCTTTTGTCATTGCGAGCGAGCGTAGCGACGCGTGGCAATCCAGTTGATAATGTTTGTCCGCTAACGGCGGACACTTATTTTCAAAAACCAAACATAGGTTGTTCCGCTAAATCCAACCAATCAGGATTTATTGATTCAATTAGTATTATTTTTTGTTCACGACTGCCGGCTTTCAGTTTCTTTTCTCGTCTCAGTGCATCATTTACGTATTTATAATCTTCGTAATATACCAACATGTGGCAATTATATTTTGCAGTAAAAGAGTCAGGAAATGTTTTATTTTTGTGTTCATGTACACGACGCACAATGTCATTGGTAACACCAACATACAGTGTGCCATTACGTGCACTTGCCATTATATAAACAAAAAATCTGTATTGCATAACGCATGTTATTGTATCACAAAAATTTGCACATAGCATTACTTACTGGATTGCCGCGCTGCGCTCGCAATGACAAGGGTGCTAGCAGTACAAGACAAATAAATATAACAAGGGCGAAAGTCCGCAGTCACCACACGAGCTAGAATCTCTGTCATTGCGAGGAATGAAATGACGAAGCAATCCAGTGAATAAAAACAGTGCGCCAGATGGCGCGGCTCTACTGACTGGATTGCCACGCTACGCTCGCAATGAATCCAAGCGAAGCGCAGGATGCGGCAAGGACGCAGTCCGCAGGCGACACACGTGCCGGAACTATCTATTATCTATGCTCTAATAAAAAACGGGGCGTGCCCCGTTTTTTATCTGTTTGTCAGTTGTAATTCTATGCGGCGGTTCTGCTGCAAACTGGCGGCATCCGACCCCAATTCCACAGGGTGCATTTCGCCAAAACCACTGGGGACCAGACGACGTTTTGATACGCCATCGCGCGCCAATTCGTTTGCCACCGCGGTTGCACGCAACAGGGACAATTCAACATTGTTCTTGTACCCGCGTGTGCCGGCGATAACTGGTTTATTGTCGGTGTGGCCATCAACACGAATAATCCAATTTACGTCAGACGGAATCTTGTGTTCCAAATCCTTGATTACGTTCGCAATCAGGCGCAGTTGATTTTTCCCCTCTGGCGACAGGGTGTACGAACCACTGCTGAACAAAATGTCGCTGGACACGATAAAGCGGTCGCCGTCTGGTTGAACCGTGGTGCGGTCGCCCAATGCGTCTTTGATTGCGCGATAGAACGCGGATTGATATTGCGAAACCTTGTTCAGTTCGGCAACCTTGTCCGCCAATGCCTTGTTCAGGCGTGCAGACATTTCCACGTACTGAATTTCTTGGGCGTGCGATTTTTCTTCGGCGGCGTCCAATGCCGATTGCAACTTTGCCAACTGGTCGGACAATTCAGCGCGCTGGGCGTCCATCTGGGTCTGCAATTCGCGACGCTGTTGTTCCAGTTCGGCGGTTTTTTCCTTGTCCAGTTTCGCCTGATTTAACTGGCGCGACAATTCGGCAACGCGCGCGGTCAGGTCTGTTCCCTGTGTTTGCAGTTCGGTAACCTTGGCCTCGTAATCTGCAATCAAATCATTCATGCTGGTATCGACCGCAACCAATTCATTTGATAATTGGGCGTTATTGTTTTCCAGATTTTCCAGTTGGGCGCGCGCCAAAATCAACAGGCGTTTTGCCTCTTCCTCGTCGGCGGTCATCTGTTGAATCTTTTGCGACTGTTCGGCGTTTGTCTGTTTCAAGTCCGCCAATGTTTTCGCACCGGTCTTGGTGTTAAAAACACTGGTGGTTGTCCACAAAAATACAAACACAATCAGCAAAAAAATCAATATGATAACCAGATTGGAAAACAAGTCCACAAATGCCGGCCATGTATTAGTTCTGTCGCGGAAACGAATGTTTAACATGTTTATTTTTCCTCTCTCTCGCGTTTTTGCCCTTATTTATCGTCCAATGTGCAATCTGGGACGGTTGGCACGTGCGTGTGCGCGGCCAAGTAATCTTCTAATTCGTTAAAGATGGCGTTTTGTGCCAACTGAACCTGCAAGCCCAGAAATCCGATAACCAAACTGCCCGCCAGACCCATCAGCGAACTGGTAAATGCGGTTGCCATACCCGCCAGTGGCTTGGACAGACCGGCCTGCATTGTTGTCAGTACCGCATCATCAGCGAAATTCAACCCACCAATCAGGTCAGCAAACCCGCCAACGGTCATAATCAGACCCCAAAACGTCCCGAGCAGCCCTAAAAATATCAATGTGTTTGTGATATACCGAATTGATTCACGCGCATCATCAAAACGTAACAGAATTAAATCCAACATATTATTTAATGATGTGGCGGAAATGCGCGTTGGACGCGAACGCAACAACATCGCAACCGGACGCAACAGCATCGGGGGCAGGGGTGCATTGCGACGTCCCATCAAATACGCGCGCAACCAGCGGTATTCTGGCAATAATTTGAACATGTGCACGAACGCCAGCCCAATCCCGAACAGCGTTGTCCCAATAATAATGCCGTTCAGATAAATATTTGCCACCGCAACGCGCAGAAATTCGTCGTGAAACATAATTAGGCCCGCGGCCAATAACGCCGTCAATGCCGCCATACGGTTAAGATTTCTGTGAAACTGGTTCGTCATACTATCTCTCTTATAACATAATGATAGTAAATTTTGCAAAATAAAGTCAATAGGGATTATTCATAAAATGCGCGTGGAAAAATCACTTGATTTTATTAAAAAAATCGGCATAATTGGCGATGTCCTGCTGGCACAATGGTGTGTCGGCTGATTAAACCATAGGAAAAATATAAATGGCTTACTATGAAAGCGTCTTGGTTTTCCGCCAGGACTTGACCGAACCGCAGGTAAAAGAAAAAGCGGCAAAATACACCGAAATCATCAAGGAACTGGGCGGTGATGTTAAATCCACAGAATTCTGGGGTTTGAAGAATCTGGCCTATGTTATCCGTAAAAATCGCAAGGCACACTATGTCATGCTGAACATCGAATTGCCAGGGGCCCAGGTTGCCGAACTGGAACGTCGTGCCCGCATTGACGAAGACGTCATTCGTTTCTTGAACGTTCGCGTCGAAGCATTGTCCGAACAACCATCAGTAATGATGAAAAAGAATAACGAAGAGGCAGAATAATGGCAGTACGTGCAGCAATTTATCGTAAAAAATCTAACCCATTAAAGGGCAAGGTTATCGATTACAAAGATATCAAAACACTGTCGCACTATATCACAGAACGCGGCAAAATCGTCCCATCACGCATCAGTGGTGTTTCCCAGAAAGACCAACGCGAATTGGCAACCGCCATCAAACGTGCCCGTCATTTGGGGTTGATGCCATTTGTTCGCAACAACTTGGGCTAAAATTAAATTCTGTGGACGCCTGTTGCGTTCACAGTTCCTCGTGTATGTCTAATACACGTCGGAACTGAAATGAACGCTGCCATTCGTCTCACATAATTTAATTTGATTTGTGATGAGATTAAAATTCCCCTCCCGCGGAGGGGTGTCAGCTTGCTGACAGGGAGGGTTTCCCACCAATGTCAGCAGATATTTGGGTTCGTTTGAACTCTAACTTTAACCCCCTTCGCCCAACGGGCGTTGGGCACTTCCCCCCGCAGGGGCAGAATAGAAAAAGGACAGATAAAATGAAAATTATTTTGACAGAAAAAATTACTCACTTGGGCAATATCGGCGATACAGTCGAAGTGAAAACAGGTTTTGCGCGCAACTATTTGTTGCCAAACGGCAAGGCGATGCGCTGGACACGTGAAAACGTTGCGTTGTTCGAAGCGAAAAAGGCCGAATTGACCGCACGTCAGGAAGCCGCCAAGGCAGCCGCCGAAGCGCACGTTGACGCAGTAAAGAATGCAAAACTGCACATGATTCGTCAGGCGGGTGATACAGGTCAACTGTATGGTTCTGTATCAACACGTGATATTGCGCGTATGTTGAAAGAAATCGCAAACGTCAATGTTGAATCATCTCAGGTTTTGTTGGGCAGCCCAATCAAATCCATCGGTGCGTTTGACACCAAGATTGCATTGCACCCAGACGTTATTGTCCCAGTCAAGGTATATGTTGCCCAGACACAGGACGAAATTGACGCGTTGGTTGCGGGCAAGGTTCTGACATTCGGTACGAAAAAGGTTGAAGAAGTTGCCGAAGAAAAACCTGCAGCGGAAGAAAAACCAGCCGAACAACCTGTGGCAGAAGAAAAAGCGGCAGACGCTGAATAAAAAAACGGGGCATCGCCCCGTTTTTTATTAGTGATAAAGTGATAGAGTGATATAGTTTGATGTGCGCCGTTCGGCGCACTTTTAATTTACTGGATTGCTTCGTCATTTCATTCCTCGCAATGACAATGTTTTTTATTCTTGGCGCGGACTAAGTTCTCCTCCTGTGGAGGAGTACCGCGCAGCGGGGAGGTGGTCTTTTGTCTGAAAGCATCAATCTATAATTATGTACTCTCTTGACCACCCCGTCGCATTCGCGCCACCCCTCCAAAGGAGGGGAATTTAGTATGTTCTAGAAACATTGTCATTGCGAGCGTAGCGTGGCAATCCAGTGGGTAATGTTGCGCCGGATGGCGCACTTTTTTTATTGCAACAAAGTATTTGTTATCTGGGGCGGGGCGGGGTATAATTCGTGCCATGAAATTGGAATCTGTGGGGATTTTAATTGGTATGCGCCCGATGGGCGAACGCGATTCGGTTGCGCGCATTTTTACGCGTGATTTTGGTATTATGTGTGGCGTCTTGCGCGGGGCACAGGTGGCGCGTACTAACCGGCCATTGGTGGGACAAATTGGCGCGGTGGCGTGGAATGCGCGATTAGAATCACAACTGGGGACTTTCCATTGGGAAAGTGCGCGAAATTTGGCGGCACCAATTATGATGTCGGGCGAAAAATTATCGTGTATGAATTGTGCGTTTGATTTGATTCGGGTGCTGTTGCCAGAGCGCGAGGCATATTCCCGTCTGTATGACGAAACGTTGGAAATGCTGGTGCAAATGGCGACTGGCGATTCGGAAACAGTATATTTGAATTGGGAAATTGCGCTGTTGCGTGAACTGGGCTATGCGTTGGATTTATCGCATTGTTCGGGGTGTGGTGCGCACGATAACCTGAACTGGTTGTCGCCACGAACGGGGCGCGCGGTGTGTGATAATTGTGCCGCGCCGTATATCGGGCGACTGTACAAATTGCCGTTGACGTTGGATACGACATTGCGTTTTGTTGAAAATATTTGCACGTCATTGGGCGCAACCGTGCCGTCGTCACGTATGCGTATTATGGCGGCGGCAGCGCATAAAAAAATCTAGAATTATTCCTTGCGAATTTGCGAATTTTTTTCTATGGTATCTCTGTTCAACAGAAAGGAGAAAACTATGACTTGGACAATCTTGGTTTTGGTCGTGGCGATTGCCTTGTACATGTTCGGCGGTATGCTGATTGCACAAGATGGCAAGAAACCCAGCGCAAAATCCATTTTGGCAAAGAAAGCAATTAAATTAGTTGCTATCATCTTGGTCGCGGGCGGTGTTTGCCGTCTGTATGTGCCTTATTACCTGACATCGGTCAATCCGTTGATTATTCAGGAAATGGCAAATGGCGCACAGGAACAGATGAACGAAGCAAAGAACAAGGCCGTTCGTGCATTCGTTCGTAATCACGCCGACACGATGGTTGCAGATGCCCCAATCTTGGGCGCACAAGACGCAAAGAAAACAATCTATGTTTGGACAGATTTCAGCTGCCCATACTGCCGCCGTGTTCACGGTGAATTGGATCGTGTGTTGAAAAACCGCAATGACGTTCGCGTTGTTGTTAAAAACTTCTCGATCCACGGCGCATTGTCAGATGCCCCAGCCAAGGCCGCAATTGCTGCGAAATTGCAGAATCCTGAAAAGGCCGCAAAGTTGGTTGACATGATGATGACACGTAACTTCTATTCCCAAGACGATTTGAAAGATCAGTCCAAATTGGGCGAAAAAGTAGAAGCCAACGTTTTGAAAATGGCCGATGAAGCAGGTCTGGATACAAAACAGTTGAAACAAGACATGGGCGGCGAAGTTGTCGCACGTGAATTGGCCAATGTTCGTGATTTGGCACAACAGTTTGAAATCAGCGGTACACCATTCTTGATTATCGAAGAACAGGCGTTCCCTGGTGCAATTCCATATGACCAGATTATCAAGGCATTGGATAAATAATAAAACGGGGCATCGCCCCGTTTTTTATTAGAGAGCAAAGAGCAGAGAGCAGAGAGCAATGAAGTGCGCCATCGGCGCACTTGTTTTTTTCACAAAAGCCATTTGGGTATTTTTTATTCTTGCCATAAAAACTGTGCACGTATATAATTGACAGCGGTACAGGGTGTTCCTGTGCCGAGGATTCAAGACCTCTTAAAAGTAGCGTCCATGGACGATAAAAAAAACTCCACCAAGAGAAGTACTTTTGTTGGTTGGAGGGTTGCGAATATATTGAATAAGCACGCTATATCTACTTTTATAGTCTTGAACCTCCAACCACCTGAAATTCTGGTGGTTAGTTTTTGTTTTAGGGAGGAAAGATTTTATGACAAAACGCAATTTTTTTATTTCAAGTATGGCGGTATTTCTCGTGCTGGCGAATGTGGAAACAGCGGATGCAACGATAAAATGTGTCGCGTTAAACCCAAATGATACTTGTTCGAGTAGTGGGGCTTCCTTTGTGTCGCGGCCTGATTTTCAGGCAACATGTGGTACGACGGCGGTTCAAATTGTCGATGCATGTTCTATTACCACGGCGGATGCCAACGAGGCAGTGGACGTTATATACTATGAAAGCAAAACGCACACGGGGGATTATTATTATTGTTTCTGTAAAATGATTAGTCCGGCGGTATCAAAGTGGGTGCGGGCGGGGTCTGTACAATACAGCACGGTTTCTGATTGCAATGCTGTTTGTGGTACATTATGTGCCGCGAAAAATGGACTGGGAAATTCGGCATTTCGTACGGCGATGTTTAATAATTTAATAGATTAGGGGGCGCAGATATGAACAAATTTGTTTTTGCGTTTTTCGTTGGCTGGGTATTTATGCCCGCTGTGGCGGTTGCGCCCAGAACCCAGTGTCCAACCGGCTATGTGATGCAGGCAGACAAAGAATCTGTTATAATTACTGATGGTACGTCGTGCCCAACGGGCTATGTTGCCGCAGGAAATGCCAACAGTTGTTTGGTTGCGTCCACAAATGGGGATTGTCTGATGTATGCGCCAATGGGACAGACATTTACGGATACAACGGGTTCTTATGAATACACCCAGTCGTGCCCATTCACAATGCAGAGTTAAAAAATGCGCCGGTGGCGCATTTTTTATTTCTGTTCCAAGATTGCAATCCCAGGCAGGGTGCGCCCCTCTACAAATTCCAGAAATGCGCCGCCGCCGGTGGAAACGTATGTCATGTCGCCCTTGACCCCGCATGCGTCCAATGCCGCGACCGTGTCGCCGCCACCAATCACGCTGGTCAGTTTTCCCGCACGGGTCTGTTCCGCGATGGCGCGTGCCAATGCGAATGTGCCAACCGACCATGTGGGCTGCCATTCGGCCATGCCGACGCTGCCGTTCCAGATGACGGTTGCGGATTTTTTGATTGTTTCAATATCGTTTGCGCTGGTCTGTGCCCCATCGTCCAAAATAATGTCAGCGTCTGTGATTTCGTCAAATGTTTTGTCGGTGCGTGGTGCGTTTGGCGCAAATTCTGGGGCAACCCCCTTGTCCAATGGTAACAGCACGTTGCAATTATTATCGCGCGCAAATGCCAGTATTTCCAATGCAGTGTCACGCTGGTCTGGTTCGTACAATGAATTGCCGACGTGTGCGCCGCACGCATAGTTGAATGTTGTGCCCAGTGCGCCCCCGATAATCAGGTTGTCCGCCAGTTTGGCCAGTGCCTTTAACACACCGATTTTTGTGGAAACCTTGCTGCCGGCGACTATCGCGGTCAGTGGACGTGCGGGGTGTTCCATTACGGCATTCAGATTGTCTATTTCTGATGCCAGCAGTTTTCCCGCATATGATGGTAAAATTTCCGCTACGCCAACCGTACTGGCGTGTGCACGGTGCGATACAGCAAATGCATCATTCACAAAAATATCAAATCCGCGTGCCAATTCGCGGGCAAATTCTGGGTCGTTTTTTTCTTCGCCGGCGTAAAAACGCACGTTTTCCAACAAGACCACATCGCCATCATGCATAGTTGTCATAAATTCTTTGTCCAAGCAATCGGCAATCAATGGCACACCCATATACTCGGCAACAGGGCGCATTGAAAATTCCATGTTGCGCGTACCCTTTGGGCGGCCCAAATGGGCGCAAATCGCGATTTTTGCACCACCCGCGCGCAGGGCATTGATGGTTGGCATACTCTGTTCAATGCGAAATGGGTCGGTGATTTTGCCATCGACAATTTGAACGTTAAAGTCATCGCGCAGCAATATAAATTTGCCACGGACGTCCAGATTTTCAATCGTGCGTAATTTCATGTTCAATCCTTTCCTTTACTGGTTTGAAACTTTTACGATAATGTTCGTTTATACCATATTTTTCAATCGCTTGCAAATGTTCGGGCGTGGGGTAACCCGCATTTTTATCCCATGCGTATTGCGGGTATTGCACCGCCAAATCGTGCATGATTTTATCACGTGTTTCCTTGGCGATAATGGATGCGGCGGCGATTGATAATGACTTGGCGTCGCCCTTGACAATTGGCGTGCCACGCAAATCCTGCGGCAATCTGTTCCCGTCAATCAGGCAAAACTGCGGCATTTCCGCCAGATTTTCAACCGCGCGCGACATTGCGCGCATGGACGCCCATAAAATGTTCAGTTCGTCGATTTCGGCGGGACTGCATTGCCCCACCGCCCAAATTGTGTTGCGGGTAATCCAATCATATGCGGTGGCGCGGGCGTGTGCCGTCATTTGTTTAGAGTCCCGAATAAGAACAGGAATTTCAATTTCGCGGTTGGGAAAAATTACCGCTGCGGCCACCACCGGCCCGCACAGTGGGCCACGGCCGGCCTCGTCCACGCCGGCAACAAGGTCAAATCCCGATTCGCGTTCAAATGTAAAATCAGGTGTCGTGCGCATAGTGATTATTTCCCCCATCAGATAGACAAGCGGTCGGCAATTTGGCGTTGGACGTATTCATCTTCGCTGTTGTACAGTGGCCAAATGCCGTTTGCCAATTCTTCCATAGATGTCAGTGGTTGGCCCAATCGGGCGCGATACAACCACATGTTGGACATTACGCGCTTGATATAACTGCGTGTTTCGTATGCTGGAAAACTTTCAATATACAGCAGTGGGTCGTATGTCGAAAAACTCTTTTCGAACTTTACAACCATGCCCATGCCAGCGTTATATGCCGCCAGCATTTTTATAATGTTGTTATTGATATTTGGGTGCGCCAACAGGTCAACAATATATTGCTGGCCCAAGAACATGTTGTGTTCAGGGTTGCTCATATCAATATCAGACATGGCGACGTTGTTCTGGCGGGCGACGCGACGTGCGGTGCTGGGCATAATCTGCATCAGACCATTTGCGCCCGCGTTTGATTTTGCGTTTGTTTTGAATCCACTTTCTTGTTTTGTGATGGCCAACAGTAATGCGCGGTCGATTGACCAACCACCCATTGGTTCCCAATCGGGCAGGGGATACTGCGCCGAATAAATAATGTCGTCATCAATTTCCAGAATACCGCGGTCACGCACCACGCCCGCCGATTGAATTGATACACGGGGCAGACCATACGCCGTCGCAATCGAATTTACCGCGTGCAATGTGCGATCGGACGCGCGCGCCGTAATCAGGTATTTCAGGTATTCTTCGGCGCGGTCTTTTTGTCCCACCTGTAATAATGCCAATGCCATACGACCGTATTTTGTTTCGGTCAATGCATCAATATCGTCGTCGGTAAAGTCCTGTTCGAAAAATTCGTATTCAGGTGTATCGCCCAGCATAACCGCCGACAGTGCACCATAGAATGCCATCGGGTGTGCCGCCGCCACGCGCCAGAAATTGCGCGCCGTGGTGCGATCGCCATTTGCGTCCGCTGCGCGCCCCGCCCAGAATGCGGCCTCGGTCTTTCGGGCGTTATTGATTTGTTCCAGTTTCAAAATCTGGCTGAAATATTTTGCGCTTTCTTTGAATTTTTCTTCTTTGAAATACAGTAATCCCATTGCCCACAGGCCGTATTCAGAATTTGCGTCAGATGCAACGAATCCCCACTTTTTCGCCAATTCAAATTCGCCATTTGTATAATACAGGTATGACAAACGTCCCGCCAAACGACCATAATCAGATTCGGTCAGTTTGCGTTTGAACAGTGGGTCGGACAGAATTTGACGTGCGGTTTTGCTGCTGCCGCTGCGGATTGCGCGTTTGAATTTGGTGATTTGTGTGTTGGCCCAACCAGAATACTTTTTTGCCGTCCATGTTTCGGACTGGGCCGTTTCGATTGATGCGCCACCACTAATCATATTTGGGACAACGGGTTTGCGGACGGTGGCCTGTTTGATTTTTGCGATTTTTGAAATGCGAACCGCCCCTGGCATATCATAATACTTTTTCATCCACGCGTTCAATTCCGCCCCACGCGTGCGATATGTTTTTGATGTATAACGTTGATACAAAACCTCGTTCATCAACAGGGGATCGGTCAGTTGCTTTTCCAATTTTTGTGCGGTGGTAATTTTCTCTTTGGATTGCAGCATGAAAATCTGTTCGTACAAACTGGCGTCGGCATCGGTCAGTATGTTTGGCAAATCTGCGGCGCGCACGGGCACTGACAGTAAAAACGCTGTTAAAAATACAAGGATTTTTTTCATATTATTATGTCAGAACAGCGATGTCTTTGGCAGGTGGCAAACCACTGCGTCATCGGCGGCCTCTGGTATCTGGTCGATAATTTTTTTGAAATCAGATATACGTGAAAACTTGCGATAAACGGAAACAAATCGCACAAATGCGATTGGGTCAAGGTTCAGCAACGAATCCGCCACCATTTGTCCGACCATCGTGCTGGGCACTGTATCGTCGGCGGTTTCTGTTTCCAAACGGCGGTGAATAGATGTTACCAATTTTTCAATCTGTTCGTCACCGACATCACGATTGCGGCATGCCAGTTTAATACTGCGACGCAATTTTTCACGATCAAATGCCTCTAACTTGCCACTGTTCTTGCGCACCATCAGGTCGCGCATCTGGACGCGTTCAACGGTTGTAAATTTTGCACCGCACTGATTGCATACGCGACGACGCCGAATAATTGCATCTTCGGTGTCGGGACGTGAATCAGTCACGCGGCTGTCGGTTGAATTACAATATGGACATCTCATACTGGTAAAGAATAGCAATCTATTTTGATGCCCGCAAGTAATATTTGCGTCGGGCAAAAAATCGTCTTTTCGGAAAAATCAAGACGTTTTTTTAGAAAACAATGCTTGCGGGCGAAAAATTAGGGGGCGATTTGTGATAAAATAGATGCCGAGAGACGGAGAGATGGAAAAATACCTGAATCAGATTTTGTCTGGTGATTGCATAGAGGTCATGCGCCGCATGCCTGATGCGTCGGTCGATGCCATCTTTGCCGATTGTCCGTATAATCTGCAACTGGGCGCAAAAACATTGTATCGTCCCGAAGACCAGACAGCCGCGCGTGCGGTACGTGATGCGTGGGACGCTTTTGACAGTCCGGCGGCGTATGATGAATTTACGCGCGCATGGATGACGGAATGCAAACGCATTCTGAAACCAGATGGCGCAATGTGGGTTATCGGCAGTTATCATAATATTTTCCGCGTCGGTGCAATTTTACAGGATTTGGGTTTCTGGATTTTGAATGATATTGTTTGGGTGAAAACCAATCCTATGCCGAATTTCCGCGGTACGCGCTTTACAAATGCGCACGAAACACTGATTTGGGCAACCCCGCGCAAGACCGGCAAATATACATTCAATTACGAAACAATGAAGAAACTGAACGGTGGCAAACAGATGCGTTCGGATTGGAATATCAATATTTGTCTGGGCGAAGAACGTGTCAAGGGCGCAGATGGCAAGAGTTTGCATAACACACAAAAACCAATGGATTTGTTACGTCGTGTAATATTGGCATCAACCAAGCAGGGTGATGTAATCCTTGATCCATTTGTGGGCAGTGGTACAACCGCCGCCGCGGCCAAGGAATTGGGACGTAATTTTATTGGAATCGACCGTGAGGAGGCGTATGTGGCCGCTGCACGGGAACGTGTTGCCGCGGTTAAACCGATTGATTTGACGGATATAGAGGTCGCTGCCCCCAAACGTGCAGAGGTTCGCGTTGCGTTCAAAGAATTGCTGGATGCGGGATTGCTGTATGTTGGCCAGACGTTGGTCAGCCCGCGTGGCGAACGCGTGATGATTACGCGTGATGCCCAGTTGGTGCATACCCTGTATGGCAAGGCATCAATTCATGTTATGGCGGCGCGTCTGCAACACAGTGTCAGTTTCAATGGTTGGGATTACTGGTCGGCGGAAAAACGTGATGGGTCACTTGTTCCTATTGATGAATTGCGCAAATATGTGCGCGATGTAAAACGTGATATGAAAAAAGCCGCCTGATATTTTGGCGGCCTTGATTTTTAACGTGAATGTGTGCGTTCGTATTCCAATGCTTTGTATGCCAATTCTTCGGCCCAGTCAATGTCAAACATTGCGGCTGTGGTCGCGGCCTCCATCGCGTCATAACGTTCATCGTAATGTGCACGACGTGCGGCAATCAGTTCCTGTAATTGTGCGCGACGCATTTGCATACGCTGTTCCAGATTTTCTGTTTTGACGATACGACTGCGTTCTTCTATCAATTTCTTGATTTTCTGGGTTTGAACCAAATCGTCGGTTATGTGTTTCATAATGTCATTCAGTGTCGCGATTTTGTATTCGTGACGGGCGCGTTCAATTAAATAAAATCCATTTGTGTGCATAATATGTGCCTTTATTTTTTTTATAACATAGTACACAAAACCATTTTTGTCAATAAATTGCTGTTTAGTTGTATTTTGGACATATTTACCTATATATCAGATGTATAAATTCGCGAATCGGATTTTTTGTGGTATAATTCAGAGAAATTAAAAGGATATTTTTATGGCATTGATACCAATGGTTATCGAAGAATCACCACGTGGTGAACGTTCGTTTGATATTTATTCGCGCCTGTTGCGCGACCGTATTGTTATGATAAACGGCCAGATTGAACCGGCAATGGCGAACAGTATTGTGGCGCAGTTGTTGTTCTTGGAATCTGAAAATCCAAATGCGGAAATTTCTGTCTATATCAACAGCCCTGGCGGTGATGTTTCTGCGGGTTGGGCGATTATGGACACGATGCAGTATATTAAATCGCCGGTGTCGACCATCGGTATGGGATTGGTCGCGTCGATGGGTTCGGTCTTGCTGGCGGCGGGGGCAAAGGGGAAACGTTTTGTTTTGCCAAATACCCAGATTATGATTCACCAGCCATTGGCCGGGGCCGAAGGCCAGATTACCGATATGGAAATCCGTATGACCCAGTATCAAAAGAACAAACAGACGTTGATTAAACAAATGGCGTCGTTTACCGGTCGCAGTGAACAAGAATTGTTTGATGCGATGGAACGTGATAACTGGATGAATCCGACCGAGGCCAAAGATTTTGGCCTGATTGACGGCATTTTGGAACGTAAATAATTTTTCACATCCAAGGGATTGTTTGTAATGAGTGACGATAAAAACACCACCACACCACCAACTGACGCAGCGCAGGGCGCGCAGCAGTTTTGCAGTTTCTGTGGTAAATCTGTGTACGAGGTTAAAAAACTGGTTCGTGGACGTAACGTTTGCATCTGTGACGAATGTATCAACCTGTGCAACGATATTATGGCGGACGACCTGCGGGGCGAAGTCAATAAAGAAGCGGCCAAATTGCCAACGCCGTCCCAGATTTATAATTTCTTGAACGAATATATCATCGGGCAAGATATGGCGAAACGCACGCTGGCGGTGGCGGTGTATAACCACTATAAGCGTCACAGTGTGGCGATGTCGTCAAATGTTGAAATTCAAAAGTCCAATGTTTTGCTGATTGGGCCAACGGGTACGGGTAAAACGCTGTTTGCGCAAACGCTGGCGCGTATTTTGGACGTGCCATTTGCAATCGCAGATGCCACAACATTGACCGAGGCCGGTTATGTCGGCGACGACGTGGAAAGTGTTCTGACGCGTCTGTTACAGAATGCGAATTTTGACGTGGAACGTGCGGGACGTGGTATTATCTATATCGACGAAATCGATAAGATTGCACGCAAATCTGAAAATCCATCGCTGACACGTGATGTTTCCGGCGAAGGGGTACAACAGGCCTTGTTGAAACTGGTCGAAGGTACGGTTGCAAATGTTCCGGCCGGTGGCGCGGGACGCAAGCATCCGGGCGAGGCCACAGTCCAACTGGACACATCAAAAATCTTGTTTATTTGCGGCGGTGCGTTTGATGGCCTGAACAAGATTATTGGTGGGCGTAAATCAGAACGCGCGGGTATCGGTTTTGGCGCGAATGTTCAATCGAAAAAGGAACGTGAATCCAAAAATTACTTGGACGATGTTCAACCCGAAGATTTGGTCAAATTCGGTATTATTCCGGAATTGGTTGGTCGTTTGCCGGTGATTACCACATTGCAGGATTTGGACGAAAGTGCGTTGGTAAAAATCCTGACCGAACCAAAGAATGCGATTGTCAAACAATACAGCGCAATGTTGGAAATGGATAATGTGAAATTGAACATTACCGACGACGGATTACGTGAAATTGCGAAATTGGCGGTTGCGCGCAAGACGGGGGCACGTGGTCTGCGCAGTATTCTGGAACGCATATTGTTGACACCGATGTTTGATGCGCCCGATAATCCGGAATTGGCGGAAATCGTGATTGATAAAAATGTTGTGCTGGGTAAAAAACAACCGGTGCAAATCTTGCGCGATGCCAAAAAGGCCGCATAATCAGATAATAAAAACGTCCCATTTGGGACGTTTTTTATGCTTATTCACTATAGTTGCACATGTATGGTGATGCGCCATTAACAAATAAATATGTGCCACTGGGGTCGCGACCACTGGTGACATAGCAGTCATTGATGCTGGTTGCAGCATCTGGGCTCTGGGCGGCGTTCCCATCAGAACCGGCGGGACATGTGGCGCATGTGTTGCCCGACATATAGTATCCAGATACGCATTTGTTTTCCTTGCTGCTGGTGCAAGTGTATCCATCACTCAGACAATAATATTTTGTGCGCCAGCATGCGGCGTCGCTGGCTGTGCCGTTTGCATATTCGCCGCATGTCCAATCGGTTGTTTTGTTGTCACAGTTTGAATCGGAACAGGGGGCTTTGCATGTATTTATGCCGACCGTGTAATAATAGTTACTGCATGGTCCGCCAGATGGTGCATATACAGATTGCCCCTGTGTACCAGCATTACCACCTTGGCAATCTGAACAGGAACGCCATGCGCTGTTTCCAAACACGACGGTCTTTTCCGCGTTGCAATATGATATGGTTGTTGTTTCCATGGTTATTTGTTTGGGGGAACACGTTGTTCGGGCGGAGCAACTGGCCTGAAATGCGATGCTGCCGCATGGGCTGTATGTGTATGTTTTCCAATCAGGGCCAGTCACAACGGCGCGGCCGTTTTTCATGCCGTCTGTCGTTGATACTCCATAGCCGTTTTCGTAAAAACCACTTTTACATGTGGCGCATTCTGCAATATATAATGAACTGCCATTGAGCGCATCATGAACCTTATATGTTTTAAATGAAGCGCAGTTTGTTTTAACTATTTGGGAATAGTTGGCGGCACTGATCAGCAGTGATGATGAATACTCGGTAATATAGCAACCGCTGGCACTGATAGGGTATTCGACCCCTGGAATTGGGGTGGCGGTGGCATTGTTGTTTATATGCAACACCAGCATCGCTAATACGGCGATGGTAAAACTGTGTTTCATTTGTTCTTTCTCCTGTCTTTTGCGTTTTTCAAACGAAAAACCACCAACTTTTGGTGGTCAGGAGGTTGAGAACAATCATAAGAATTGTGCCGCGTATTGGATATTTCGCGTGCCCTCCTGACACAAATATCAGGAGTTTATTTTTTCATCACGATGTTAAAAGAGACATATTCCGCCCCATTTTTTCCGTGACGCTTATGAACAGGTTCTCACACCTCATCAATGGAACACCCATTGACAATAAGTATTTTACGTGACAGCGTTAATAAAAACAAGTATAAAAAACATGTTATGTTGTTTTTTTATGATTATGTAAAAACTATATCATATTTTACTGTTTGGTGGGGCTGTCGGAAATATTCCAAGTCGCGGTAAAACGCCCCGTGTTTTTGTCTGTTTTTGTATATTGTGTCGGGCAGAAAACAGTACACAAAGTTTGACGTTTATGGTAATATTCCATTAAAAATGGAGAGGTGTAAGTTACTTACATGTCTTGGTTAGCAAGAATCACAGTGGGGGTTGGCTGTTTGGCATGCATTTGCGTGCCTGTATTTTGTGGATTGGCCAACAAAAACACAGTATTTTCAATAAGAAAACTTGTCCTGCTGGGGGCGATTGTTTTGTGTGCGATTATTGTTGGGTACACAGACAACGCGCATGCGGCAATTGCGTCGCGTGATTATGTTGAACAGGTTTCTGAAACCAAGGAATCATTGAGTAATAAAACAGATACCATAGATGAAACATCTACGACCGCACAATACCCCAGTGCAAAGAGTGTGTATGACGGTTTATCTTATCGTGTTGATACCCGTAATGGCACAGAACAAACGTTGGCGGGGAAATACACGGTTTCTGGGGAATTTGTTGTACCAGATCAACCGTTGCCGGCACTGAAAGCAATACCGGAGACAGAATAACATGCACCGCATAATCAAGGGATTTTTATGTGCGTTGTGTTTGATATTCATAAATTCGTCTGGATTTGCAAACGATGTTGCCACCAGTAAATCACCGATTGTAAATATAAAATATATTCACGATTTAATAGAACAAGAATGGGCAGTCAAAATCCCATATAACCCTGAATTAAAAAATCCGCTGGTGGCGGCAAATATGAAATACTTGTTGACCGCGGTTGATTCTGCAAATAGTTATTTAGGCACAAAAAGCCAATACGGCGAGAGTGAATACGCGACAAATCGTGCCGCCAGTGTAAATGTTTCTGTTGATGCGGTGCGTAATTTGGTGGTTTTGTCGCGGCATTATTTTACTGTGACGACAACCAGTGATACCGCGGATTTTAATTTTAGAATAACGGCGGCGGGTAAATTTTTTGTTGATTGGGGTGATGGCCAGATTGAAAATGTGACCAAATATGATACCGGTACTGCAAAAACAATAGCGCACACGTATGCTGCCCCAGGGGTATATGAAATTCGTATTGGTGGGGTGGCAACCGCATATGCTGCATCAAATGGGCGCAATAATTCAATTTCGTTTGAATCTAATGAGAAGTTGGCGGGTGTTTCTGGCAGCATAGGGCAGGTGTTCCCAAACATCGGTACGGATATGCCCGTTTTTTACAGATTGTTTCACAAATGTTCTAATTTCCAAGGAAGCATCCCCAAGGAATTGTTTGTTGGGATTAATGGTGCGCCTGTAAAAGGTATGTTTCAGGACGCGTTTAATCATTGTATCAATTTAACTGGGGAAATTCCGCCAGATTTGTTTGCAGGGATTCGTGGCGCGCCCGCCGAGAGTATGTTTCGATCTACGTTTGCGAATTGCCTGAATTTGCGTGGCACTATTCCAGGAACGTTGTTTTCCGGAATTGTTGGCGCGCCCGCACCGTATATGTTTCGCTATACCTTTGCCAGCAGTGGTAAATTTACAAAAATAGGAACAGGGCTGTTTTCGGGAATTTCGGGTGCGCCTGCGGCTGATATGTATTTGGGGACTTTTTATAATAATTATAGTTTGAAGGGCGAAATTCCTGTCGGGCTGTTTGGTAATATATCTGGGCCGATGGCATCGCATATGTTTGATACAACGTTTTATCGTTGCCGTAATTTAACGGGGCCATCGGCGCGCAATCCTGATGGTGTTCCGCTGTATCAGCAATTCCCGAATGCAACAGCAACCCAAGTTAGTTTGATGTATTCTGGGGCTGAAAAGTTGTCTGACTATGCAGATATTCCAGAGGCATGGCGGTAAAAAAACGCGCCCAACAAATAATTTTGTTGGGCGCGTTTTGTTTTATATTGCAATATCCCACGTTGTCCCAGATGGGGAATCCATCAATGTAACCCCGCGCGTCAGCAATTCGCCACGAATTGCATCGGCGGTGGCGTAATCACGCGCGGTCTTGGCGGCGGCACGTGCGTCAATTTTTGCCTGAATTTCGTCCGCGCTGATGTTGTTTTGTGTTAAAACGCGTTGGCGCGCGTCGGCAATGTATTGGGCTGCATCGCGTTGCAAGATATTAAACACACCGAACAGTTCAATAATTTTTTCTGTAATTGTTTTCAAATCGTATTCAGTATGTTTCTTTGCCAGTTCTGCGGAAACGAAATCAAACCATTGGAATGCGGCAACAATTACACCATATGTGTTAAAGTTGTCGTCCATTGCCGTACGAAATTCATCTGTAATCTGTTGCGTTTTTTCAGCCGTTTTGTCCGCGTTCGCATCCGAATATTCGCGTGCGCGCGCCGCGTTTATAACCGAATACATTTTATATACGTGACGCATGGCGTTCGGGAAAAACGTGTCTGTGATATCAATGTCATTAGAGTACATATTGTTCAACAACGCAAAACGAATAACATCGGAATCATATTGTGCCAAAACATCTTGTAACAATATGCCGTTGTTTAACGATTTGCTCATTTTTTGGCCATTCACCTTGACCAAGCCGCAGTGCACCCAATAATTTGCGAATGTTTTGCCGGTGACAGATTCTGTTTGGGCAATTTCATTTTCGTGGTGTGGGAACACCAAATCGCGCCCACCACCGTGAATATCAATTTGTTCGCCCAGATATTTCATATTCATCGCACTGCATTCAATGTGCCAGCCGGGGCGACCGCGTCCCCATGGGGAATCCCAATAAATTTCATCTGGTTTTGCAGATTTCCACAGGGCAAAGTCCGCTTCGTCCAATTTTCCGGGTTCAATGTCTTTGCGTACGCCAATTTCATTCTTGTTGGTTTGAATGTGCGATAATTTTCCGTAATCTGGGAAAGACGACAGTTTGAAATACACGTCGCCAAATTCCGAAACGTATGCGTGTCCAGAATCAATCAGTTTTTGCACAAATGCAATAATGTCATCTATGCACTGGGTCGCACGTGCCATCACGGTTGGGCGGTTGTTGCCCAGCGCGTCCATTTCGGCGTCTGTTTTGGCCATATAGCGTTCAGCAAAACTGATTGGATTTTCGCCAATTTTGTTCGCGTTGGCAATAATCTTGTCGTCCACATCGGTATAGTTGCGAACGTATTTTACATTATAACCCAAATATGCGAAATAGCGCGTAATGACGTCGAATACCACGGATTGATATGCGTGCCCGATATGTGCATCAGCCGACACAGTAATACCGCACGCGTACATTTTCACCGCCCCTGGGGTCAACGGGATAAATTCTTGTTTCTGGCGTGTCATAACGTTATAAATTTTCAGTGTCATAGTGCGCTTCCTTTGCTGTTCATATTAAAAAAATGTTAGTAAATAGTTGGATTTTTTGCAAACGAAATAATGCCTGTCTGCACGGCGAATCTTAGCGACAACAACAAAAAGTCATAAATTTAATTGTCATATCAGAATAATGCAATTCTGGCGGAGCGTATAGGACTCGAACCTATGCATGAGTTTAACCCCATGACGGATTAGCAATCCGCTCCATTACCACTCTGGCAACGCTCCGCGTGGTTGCATGGGCGATTGTACAGAATGTCGCACCTGAAATCAAGTGCAAAATGTCGTGCGCGGGCGTTTATTTCCCCCATTGTTGGCTGATTGTGTATTCGGCGGCCAATGGAACAGATATTTTCGCAACGTTTTCCATCGCGGATTCAATTTGTTTGGCGAACTGTTCGGCCACCGCCGCGTCGCATTCAAACACCATTTCGTCGTGAACCTGCATAATCATTTTGATTTTATCGGCGTTTGGTTGCATCAATGTTTTATCAATTTCAACCATTGCACGACGCATCAGGTCGGCCTCGAACCCTTGGATTGGGGCGTTGACCGCGGCGCGCATCGCATACGCGCGCAGGCGGGGATTGCGAACCTCTGGCAATTCGATGCGGCGACCCCATGGGGTATAGACGCATGCGTTTTCCATTGCGAAATCTTTGGTGCTTTGAATGTATTCGCCAATTTCTGGCAGGCCCGCCATATATGTGTTTATCAATTCAGCGGCGGCGGCGCGCGATATACCCAGTTGACCCGACAGCCCAAATGACGATATGCCATATATGATTGAAAAGTTCACGGTTTTTGCCGCACGGCGCATTTCGCGTGGCACAGGCGCGTCAGACGCAAGTCCGAATATTTTTCGGGCGGTTTGTTCGTGAATGTCCGTGCCCGCCAGAAAAGTTTCTTTGAATGTCTTGACATTTGCCACGTCCGCCAACAGGCGCAGTTGAATCTGGGAATAATCGACCGAAATCAGTGTGCGGCCCGCGGGCGCGACAAAGCATTTACGTATCTGTTCGCCCAGTTCTGTTTTAATAGGAATATTTTGCAGATTTGGATCGCGACTGGACAGGCGGCCGGTGTTCGTACTGGTCTGCAAATAAGTGGTATGAATGCGACCATCGGGTGCAATTTGCCGCGGCAATGCGTCCGCGTATGTGCCCGCCAACTTGGCCACAGAACGCCATGCCAGAATCTTGTCAATAATCGGATGGGCGTCCGCCATTTCATTCAATGTTTCGGCATCGGTCGAACGCTTTTTATTCGCCGGCAGTTTCAGTTCATCGAACAGCACCGCACCCAGTTGCTTTGGACTGGCGATGTTAAATTCGTGACCGGCCAATGCATAAATTTCTTGTTCTGTTTTTTCCAGTGTGTCGTGAAATGCACCCGACAGTTGGCGCAGTCCGTCCCGATTGACCAGTACCCCCGCGCGTTCCATTTTCAGCAGTACCGGCATCAATGGCAAATCACATGTTTCGTACAGTTCGCGCAGTTTTGCATTTGCATCTAATTTCGGGCGCATGTATTCGTACAGTGCCATACATACCGTGGCATCTTCGGCCGCATATGGGGTCGCGGTATCAATCGGCAATGCGTCAAAGTGCATGTCGGCGTCGCGCGTGCCGGCGGGGAACAGGGCGGCAAAATGAATGTTTTCGTGCCCCAGATATTTCAGTGCCAATTCGTCCAAGCCATGCCCGTGCAGTGACCCAAACAGCGCATAAGACAGCAACATTGTATCATCAATCGGGGCTATTTTTGCGACGTCCCAACCAGCGTTTGCCATAATATGCAGGTCAAATTTCAGATTATGCCCAACCTTGGTAATATTGGGATTTCCCAATACAGGGCGCAGGTGCGCATAGACCGTATCAATCGGTAACTGATTCGGTGCGATGTGTGCCGTGGCAAATAAATCGCCGCCTGTTGTCATGTGTTGCAGCGGAATGTATGCCCCGTGCAATGCGTCCGCCGCCAGCGACAATCCAACCATTTGCGCAGACATAGGATTTAACCCTGTTGTTTCTGTATCAATGGCGACAATATTTTTTATGCGGCCCAAAAATTCATCCAGTGCCGCCACGGTTGTAATTGTTTCATACGTCATCTGGGGCGCGGGGGCGGGGGTGTTTGTCGCAACGGGGGTGGGCACAATTTCGGTTGGACATGCGGATGCGGCATACGAAAAATCATGCACCGCGTCGGGATTGAATTTGTCCATTGGAAACAGTTTTTCAATCTTGGCCGCTAATGAATTACTCTCTAACTTGGTACGTACGTATTCCAATGCTGCGGGCGTGTTAAATACAAATGGTGTGATAACCAAATCGGACAAATCCACGTCATCTTTTAACGTGACCAATTTGCGCGAGATATATGCCATGTCGCGATTCGCACGCAACAGTTCGCGAATGCGCGCGTTTTCCACTTCGTCCAGATGTTCGTATAATCCGTCCAGTGTTCCGAATCGGTTTATCAGTTCTGCCGCACGCTTTGGCCCAATGCCAGCAACGCCGGGGACATTATCAGACGAATCGCCCATCAGTGATTGTACATCAACCACGCGGTCGGGCGTAACGCCAAACTTTTCCATCACGCCGTCGGCGTGAATTTCGCGCTGTTTCATGCCGTCGTACAAAAATACACATTCAGACACCAGTTGCATTAAATCTTTGTCGCTGGTGATAATGCGGGTGGCGCGTGGCGCATTGCAGTTCAGACGTGCCAGTGTTGCGATGACATCATCGGCTTCGACCATTGGTATGCACAAAACAGGCATGCCCATTGCCGCCACCGCTTCGCGTACCATATATGATTGTGTGATCAGGTCGGCTGGGGTTTCGGTGCGATTCGCCTTGTATGCGGGGTAAATATCTTGGCGGAATGTGGTGCGGGACGCATCAAACACGCATACAAATGCATCATCAGGTTTTGCCGCCGCCAATATAGGCAACACCATATTCAGGAATCCATATACCGCACCCGTGGGTGTGCCATCGCTGCGTGTCAGGCGGCTGTGCACGCCATAATATGCGCGAAATAATAATGAATTTCCATCAATCAGTGTCAGCATTTTTTCCCATTCCCCATCAGCCATTGCGGGGGCGCAACGCGCCCCCGTTTGTGATTAGAATATATAGCGTAATTTAATACGCGCGTCGTATTGCAACAGGTCTGGTTTCTGGTTGCCAACCTGAAATACGTCGGGCGCGTACAGAACGCGACCTTCGGTGTCAATCTTGATTGGCAATACCGGAATGTCAAATGTCAGCCCCAACATACCCTGATATGCCGCGCCTGTGTCAATATCAACGTCATAAATGTCAACACTGCCGCCGAATACCGCGCCAACGCCGACGCCCAAGTATGGGTGAACGACCGTTGATGGCATTTTGAAATATGCATTGACCATACCGATGTTGGTTTTTGCAATGTCGTTGTTGATGTAATTATATTCCACTTCAAATCGCAGGGCAGGAATATCCAAGCCCGCAACCAGCCCATACGACTGGGAGTTTTTGGTTTCGGAATCGTCGGCCAAAAATGATGCCGCACCCGCACCAACCGTTGCGCCAGCATAAAAGTCAAACAACATGTTGCCCGCATTTGCCGCGCCAGTAAACAAAACAGACGCCAGACCAAATGCGCCGATTGTTTTTATATTCATATTTTTCTCCTTTGTATGATATCATAATAGAAAAAAGAGATGTCAATATGCAAGAAAATAAACCTGTTTTGATTGTTGGATTGGGCAACCCAGGGGCCGAATACGCGCGCACGCGCCACAATGTTGGATTCATGGCGGTGTCGCATTTGGCGGGCGGGGACGCCGCGTGGAAGAATCAGAAAAATGCGCTGGTTTCAACGCAGAATGTTGGCGGCCGTCGGGTTATATTCGCAATGCCGCAAACGTTTATGAACCTGTCGGGGGATGCGGTAGGGCCACTGATGAAATTCTATGATGTGCCACTGGAAAATCTGGTCGTGATTCATGACGATATGGATTTGCCAGTTGGCGCAACGCGCACCAAAATTGGTGGCGGCAGTGCAGGGCACAATGGCATAAAATCCATAGATGCCGCGGTTGGTCGTGATTATCGCCGCATCAGAATTGGCATCGCCCACCCGCGTGATTTTTCATTGCAAATGTCGCCGGCGGATTGGGTGCTGGGGAAAATCCCTGATGACCAGATGCAGAAAATTTCCGCCGTGATTTCAGAATTAAAATTGGACGATTTATTAGCTGCCTAAACTGCTGTAATTCAGTTTGAAACAATCGACACCGTCACCGTCACAGAATTGTGTTTCTGTGCTGTACGTGCATTCGCCGACGGATGTGCGGCCCGTGCTTGCAGTGGTTTTTCCGGCGGGACATTTGTCGCATTCCAGAACACCACGACCATCGCTGTAATATCCCTTTGGTGCGGTGTCGCATGTTTGGTGTTTGTTATTGGCATCATAACCAACGATGCAATAGCCCGAATTGCATGTTTTTATGGTTGTTTCACAACTGGCCCCGTCCCAAGTATTAGATGTGGTTGAACGTTTGCATACATGTTTATATGTGCCCGTGGTCGCAACGTCGTCGGAAACCGTGCATGTGCATTGGTCGGTTTTGTATGCGTTGATACCATTCCATACCGCGTTACCACCAACCGTACCGGTTTTTTGTACATTATTAATTGTGATTTTGCACTCTGTGCCGAAATCATCGGAACATGGGTGTGTATCAGATACACATGTTTGGAATAATGTTGCGTTTGGAATATTTAGCGTGTCTGATTTACAGTAATATTCATTGGCGTCACTGCCGGGCAACGAATCATTTATCAAACTTTTAACACTTACCAAATGGTAACCAGTTTGGCACGACTGTGCAGAACACATTATTGTTATTCCCGATGGTTGCAGCAACATATAAATACCCGTTTGCGCATTTTTGCAAAAATATGTGTCATCACTGGTTGCATCATTGGGCAATTTGGACGCAATTTCTGCGGGGCTGTTCATAAAAATCCAACTGGGTTCGCATACAGTTGTGTCCCGTTCTTGTGCTTTGTCTTTCCATGGGTGGTAATATGATACGCACGTGTTGTAATAGTCGCTGGATGCATAACATGCAAATTGGCATTTGTTTGGATAATATGCTGTAGCAGGACCTGCTAATACCCATTTTCCGGTGCTTTCTGGTAAATTGTTTACCATCAATTCACAATTTGCATAGCAGTCGGTTATAGTTCGACCTGCGCCCAAAGTGTATTTGTAATAATTAGAACCGTATGTGACAACTTCGCCGGTATCAGGGTTTGTGTATTGGGTGATGCCGGAACATTGTTTGCACTCCAGTGCATTGTTATCTGTACTGGTAACCTTTTCACTGTACTCGTCTTTCTGGCATGCCTTGCATGAACGAGACCCCCCAAGAACACCAGATGACTTTTCCCAGCCACAACCAGCCGTTGCGCCGCATTCACTTTTGCTCTTGCTGCGGCATTCCTCGTCTGTAACCACTGCAAACGTGGGTACAGATATAAACAATGATAAAAAAAGCGATATCAGTTTTCTCATCTCAGGGTAATACTAGAAAATTATCGCGGGTAAATCAATAAAAAACGCGCCAAAATGGCGCGTTTTTTAACGCTGTTTTTGCGGAATTTGATTTTGTCGATTGATTGTCCACCCGCGCTGAACAAACCACAAACTGTCTTTGCGGGAACACATGCCAACCTCAAATACCAAATTACCGCGTCCAAATATACGATCAGGGGCTATATTTATAATTGGTTCTATATCCCAGCGCAGGTCTTCGGGATATATCCAACCGTCATCTTGTTTATACCATAAAGAGCCGTCATCCATTGCACGCAGATAGATATTGTTGACGGTTGGGTCTGCCAGTTTACTTTTAATATTTTCTGCGGTGACTTCTGCGCCGTAATAACCACCGAATTTTAATTCCACATCATGCTTTGGATTTTCTTCTTTCTGGCATCCGCCAAACATTGTCGCGGCCGCCATCATCGCGGTTGGAATGGCGCATTTTAATGCATATGGGATTTTCTTTGTGAATTTCATAATAAAACTCCTGCGGTTTTGTGTTGGGTTATCGTTGGTTCTGGTTTACTGTCCAGCCATGCTGGGTGAACCATAAACTGTCGGCGCGTGAGCATGCGCCGGGGGTAAATTCAAAGTTGCCGCGTCCAAATACACGATTGGGGTCTTTACCAACCAATGGTGCCAGTGTTCTGCCATACAATTTGTGATGAATATCTTCGGCTGTCAAGCTATACCATACGCTATATGCGTTGATTATTTCTTGGTGCACGTGCAAATAAACATTACCCACCGATGGATCGTCCAGATAGCGTTGGACGTTATCTGCCCGAATGTTGTCATAATAACCATAATACCAAGGGAGGTCGACATCGTGTTTTTCAATGTCTTCTTTGCCACATCCGCCAAACAGCGTTGCGCCCGCCAGCATCAGTGCAGGTATGCCGGCACGTAATTTATATGGAATTGTTTTTTTGACTGTCATCATTTCAAGAACCCCCTTTTTTTGGTCTTGGGCCACTGGGGATTTATTCCCAATATGGCCTATAAAGCAAAAGAGTCCGTAAAAACTTACGGACTCTCTCGCAATTATTTATGGTAAAAACACACGACGCCCCCACTTGTCGCAAATGCCACGCAGGGCGCACCGCCACCCACCCCAATGGGGCAAAATTCGGTAATGCGACATGAATAGAACATCTGGCAACTCGTTTGGTTGTATGTGTTTTCTGCTCTTAGTCATAACAAAATGTAGCCAAAAAGCGTTCGTTTGTCAAGTAATAATTGTGCAAAAACAAAACACTAGGATAAAAATCATATCACGGTGTCACCAACCAGTGGGTTGGTTGGGCAGGCAGGCATTTTGTTGGGTCTGCTTTTGTGGCAACGCCTTCTTCAAACTTGCAACCATCCGCCGTGGTGCAGCTCATGGTGCACTTTGTATCATTGTCGGCATTATATGATGCGGCAGGGTATGGCGAATACGTACCTTTACCGGTGTATTGCGGCGTCACATAATATGGGAATTGTGTGGTAATCAGTACAAAACGCCCCCCTTTGCATGTTACCGTGTTTCCGCTTGGAAATCCGTTGGCTGGATCTGGAGTTCCGCCGGCGATTATGTCCCCGCTGGTGCAGACTAATTTATAACTGGCATTTGGGTAATATGCGTCATTGTTATTAAAGATAAATGATTCGGTTGATACACCATTAGCAGAACTGGCTGGCAAGCATAGTTCTCGGTCATTTATGGTTACCGTGTCGCTGGCGCAGCAGTTGCCAAATGCATCTTTTTTATTCGTCTGGCAACAGTTGGTGAATTTTGTACCATCATTGTTTGTTCCGACAACAAATGTTTTATCGGCACACGCCTTGCCATCAGAAGACATACTGCTGCTGGGCAGACATGAAATTGTCCCGTTATCTTCCAGTGGAATAAATCCGATTGCACATGATGTGTCGCGGCAACTGTCGGCCTTTTGTGATGTGCCGGTATTTTTCGCAAACCATTTCAGCAATGTTTCCGTATCGCCGTCCATAATAATCTTGTTGTGCGAATCGTCGTCTTGCAACAGGGTGACAGGGCTGTATTCGCAATTACCCCACAGACGTTCAGAGATACGGCAAACCTTGCATTCTGTGCTGTCTGTAATTTCGCATTCTTTATCGGCCGCGCAAATGTCATAAATTGGTGCATCATCGCTGGGTTCATAACCGTACATCATGTTATAGAATGTGCCGTTCTGGATTGTTTCGGCGGCCAGCAAACGTGCCCAAATGTTTTCAACCGATTCGCTGCCTGCGCTGGCCACACATTCTTTGACCTCGTCCCAACAGGCCGTACGGTTGATGATGGACTTGCGGTTGACCGATGTTTGAATGTTTTCGCACAGACCAAAGTTACCAGAAATTGACTTGCACGACTGAATAATGCATGCACGCCCAATTTCGCGGCACGTCTGCATTACTGTGTCGTATGTCTTGTCCGTGGTAATGTCGCTGACGCCGGTGTTCCAATCAACGTCGCCGCCCGTTGTCTTTAACAGTGCGCTGCACGCATTGCGGACATCGGCGCACATTGCGTTTACGGTGCGGTCGGCCGCCACGCCAAATGTGGACAGGGCGCGCGCATCAAAGTCCTGTAATGTTTTTGCGGTGTCGGTTAAACACTGTGCGGTCAGGGTTGTACAACTCTGGCGGACTTCTTCCAGTTTGCTGTCTTGGGCCAACTTGATTTGTGCCAACGCATCTTCGACAAATGCGTCCCATACGCTGTCGGCGATGTCTTGGCAATTTTCCATTGCGGGTTCTAGGAATTTCTTTTTTGAATTTAAGTAGGAAACAAATGCCTGATTCCCAGGGACGCTTGTCCACGATTGGTCGGTGTCGGGGCGGCTGATTAAATTGCTGAGGTTTGACAATTCAGATGTCAAGAACGCTTCGCCCGTTGATGGGTCGATGTAACGGCCCGTGGTGTCCAAACATTTGTCCAGATTTGTGCCACATACGGTCGAATCCGTCAGCATGGTCAGCATCTTTTGCTTGCATGTCAAAATGTCATCGGAATTGCGTTTCTGGTAAATGTCCAAACGTGACATGTCCAGCAGCGCGCTGCCCTCGCGTAATTTTTCGCGGGCTTGATCATTCTGGGTTTCGTATGATTTTGCGACCGTGTTGCAATCCTGTTCGATTGTCATTTGATAGCCGCTTTCGACAATGGGTAATTCGTCGTCGGTGCAAACCTCTGCTGCCATTTCGCGACAAATTGGCAATGCCGCAGAATACAGGGCTGTGCCGGTCTTGGCCGTGGTGGATGCGCCCGACAAAGAATCCACCGTATCAAATGCCGCGTCGGCGTTTAATGACAATGATATCGCGCCCAGCGATTGGTTGAAATTGTTGTCGTTGAAACTGGTATTTAATTTCTTGGCAATTTCGTCCAGCATCTGTTTGGATTTTGACGTATCTTTTTTCTGAAATGCGGTTTCGCCCTCGGTCGCCTTGTTCAATGCGGCGGCATCTTCTTTGTCCATGTTGACGGTCAGCAAGCGTTGGTTGAAATCCAACATTTTTTCTTCGACCGTGCTCAGGTTTTTCTTGGCACTGTCAAATTCGTTGACGCGTGACGAACATGCACAGCGTTTCAGTTGGCTGTCCTTGTTCGCGCAAAATTCGTCCATGCAGTTATAGTACACCTCGCGACACTTTTTATAATCGCGATTTATGATGTCTGATGCGGTCAGTTTTGTTGTTTCTGTATCAGTGGCGGCACGCGCAGCAGTTGTGCGAACGCCCGCGGTGCGGGTCGTGCGTGCATTTGTTGTTGCCGTGGTTGTGGTGCGCGATGTGGTTCGCGTGGGCGTGGTTGCGGTGCGGGTAATTACCCCCTTGGCCGTGGTGGCGGGGGCGGTTGCGCGTGATTGAACGGTTGATGTTGTGCGTGGTGATATCGCAGTAATCGCACTGCGTCCCGATGTGATTGCCGACGCGTTGGTGGCGGTGTCGCGGGAATTTGTTGATGCGCGATTACGTGGATTTTGGGACGCCTTTTGTGACGTTTGCGTGCTAGGCGCCGTGCCACGTGCGGTTGCCGCAGATTGTGCGCCACGGGTCGAAACAGTGCCCGATGTGCGACGCGTCGCCGCGCGCGCGGTGGCGTCAGAATCCGTGGCATTTGCGCCAAAAGCCGCGCCAATGCCCAGACACACAGCGAAAAACAGTTTAATCCCTTTCATTCTTGTCAATAATCTTAGCAAAATAATGAAATTGCGGGCAAGTGAAAAAACAGGTTTTTATTAAAGTTCAGAGTGCAAATAATGTGTGCGCCAAATGGCGCACTGTTTTATTTACTGGATTGCTTCGTTACACTCGCAATGACAGTCGTTCTAGAATCTCTGTCATTGCGAGCAAGCGTAGCGACGCGTGGCAATCCAGTGAGTAGGTGTTGCGCGAAGCGCGCACATTATTTGAACTTTGAACTCTGCACTCTGAACTTTGAAGTTTTTCTGGTGCGGGCAGGGGGACTTGAACCCCCAAGGTTTGCACCACAGCATCCTTAGTGCTGCGCGTATACCAATTCCGCCATGCCCGCCGAAAAACAACCATATTCTTATCAACAAGTGGTTTGTTTTTCAACCGTTTTTGTGATATTATATGCGTAAAAGTAATAAAGGTAAGGATTTTTATATGGCAAAGTTTCCATCGTTTTTGTTGCGCGCGGCGATTGTGGCCGCTGTGCCTGTTGCGGCAAATGCCGCCGGAACTTATTACACCGGCAACTATCAGTCGCCCCAGACGCGCTATTCCACGCAATCGTATGCGTCACGTTATAACAATACGACCCAGACCAGAAATTACAATACTGCGGGTTCGTCGTATGCGTCGTATTCTACGTCGCGTCCAACGGTTGGTACGCGTACAACACAAACAACCGTGGCACGCGGTCAGTCGCAAAACGCATCACAGGTTGCCACCAGCAGCACAAAAAAGCAGGGATTTTGGCTGGATGCCGGTATCTCGCACGAGGTTGCCCAATGGCAATTCGAAATGAAAGAATCCAAATCGATTTTGCACTATGACAATGTTGGCTGGAATGTTCTGGACGTTCGTGGTGGTTATGCATTTAATGCCGGCAAGACCAAGATGCAAATTGATGCCGGATTCAAGTATGGAATGCAGTCCGGTGAAAACACCATGGTCGACGACGATATCACCAATGGCGGGTATATTTCCGATATCTTCTTTGTCGATGCAAACGGCAACGGTCAATACGATGATGGCGAAGAAATCACGGGAACTCAGGACGGACATGCGCTGTCTGTGGGTAAAAGCGATGGCGGCAATATGTACGGGTTTAACGCCGGATTTGGGTTGACTGATTTCTTTCAACTGGGGTCGGTGAAATTCACACCATCGATTGGGTATCGCTATTTGAAATATAAATTGGAAACCAAGAATAACCACGGTTTGGCGGTGGATTCTTATACTTGTTTCAATATCAATGGCGAAACGCAATGTGATCCGGTTCTGATTTTCCCAATCGGCAATATCAGTTCTGTGCCAACACGTGATAATCCATATAACTATATCCAAGTGCCTGCGGGGGCAACGTTGGTGAATACCGCGGGGACATTCTATTATTCACAACCATCGGTCAGCCATTCGTACGAGGTTGAATGGTCAGGCCCATATTTGGCGATGGATATGGATTACCAAATCAACAATAAAAATGCCGTCAATGGTCGTTTTGAACTGGGGTTGCCGGGGTACACATCAACCGGTGACCAGCCGTACCGTTATGACTGGGCACACCCAAAGAGTGTCGAAGACAAGGCCAGCATGGGCAGTGCGTATCATTTGGGATTGGGCGCAAATTGGTTGACAGCATTGACGGATACTGTATTCTTGACACTGGGGCTGACATATGATTATTACAGTGTCAGTGATGCGGACGCGAAAACGTATCTGAATGCCAATTATTACGAAACCGAATTGTCACGTATCAAAAACGGTGGTACGTATACCGTCAATGGGTACGAGGTAAATTATGGTACAGGTTTCTCGTCGGACGAAGAAATGCTGGCCGGCAGTGCCGCCGCACGTTCGATTATGGCATTAAAAGAAAGTTGCCCAGGTTGGACATGCAGTGTCAAGAGCGAGGTTAAATCGTTCTATAAATCAATGGGTATTCGCGTTGGTGTCAATGCAAAGTTCTGATTGGAAATGGTAGTGTGATATGAAAAAACTGGGGATTATTTTTGCTGGGGCTGTGTTGGCGTTGTCGGGAATTTCGGCACATGCCGCCGAATTGTCGGGAACGGCATCGGTCAGTATTACCAGTGATACGTCCGCGTCGGCGAAAAACATCGCCATGGACGAGGCCCGTCGTCAAATCATTGTCGACAGTTTGTCACACTATTCCATGCCAGATCAGTTGCGCGCCGCGGTGGCAGACGCCAAGAACAGCGAATTGACTAATCTGATTGCGTCGTCTGAAATTTCGGGGGAACGGCAATCGGACACAACGTATTCGGCAAATATCACAATGACGATTGACCGCGGTTTGGCGCGCACGTGGCTGAATGCGGCGGGGGTTCAGAATTGGTTGCCGGACGATACGTCTGGGGACAAATTTGTCGTTGTGGCATATGTGTCTGACCCGATTGCGGATTGGATTGGATTACAGGAAATTGCCCGCAATGAAAAATTGGATTTGTCGACCAAGTATATGAATAACGGTCAGGTTACGATTGAACTGCCTGTGGCACGTCGTGGTGAATTTACGGCGGCGGTGCGCGGGGCGGGCTGGCGTTATTCTGATAGTGATGGCGTTTTGCGCATTTGGAAATAATTATTAAATATCAAAAGGTGATGGGTTGAAAAAATTATCTGCGGTTTTATTGGGGCTGTTTATCATGCCGTGCGCGGCATTTGCCGATGATGCACCGGCGTCGAACCAGACGTTAAAGCTGGATGTGCGTCGTATCGGGTTGGAATTGTCAAAAACAACGGTTTCTAATGCGCGCGAATATGCAGATTCACCGGTGTCGGCCTTGAATGCGTCCAGTCAGGATTATATCAAGGGCGTATTGGACACGGTTTTGGAATATAACAAAAACAAATTCAAATGGGACAATGGCTTGTTTGCCGAATACGGCCGTACGACATTGCGCCCGTATAATGGGCCAACCACAACCGACCAAAATGCCGATAAAATCACGCTGTCCAGTGATTTGTCATACGCATGTTGGGATTTTGTGGGGCTGAAACTGGGCCCAACGGTTCGTGGTGCATATGATACGCAATTCCGCGATAATTCGGACGCCCCGCGCCAGAATATTATTCGTACCAGTGCCGGTATTTCATTGTTTGATCACAAGATTTTGAAGACGCTGTATGTCACAGGTCTGTACGAATACGACTTTACATACGCGGGCGCGCAGACCAGCAAGGACGGTATGGAGGCCGGCTGGCGCGCTGAATATGAAATTCGCGATGGGGTAAAGTTCACCACCAACGGGTATTATCGTGAATACTTTGAATATTCTGATTATGTGCCAACCGATTTGCGTCGCGATTTGTCGGCGGTTGTGCGGTTGGATACAAACCTGTGGGGAAATCTGACCATGGGCCCATATGTGAAATATCGTCTGGCCAAGGCACGCGGTGCGGACGTCTATGGCAGCAATTTTATGATGGGCGTTTCATTTAACTATATCAACAAATTTAATCTGATGTAATATGCTGCGGCCGCGGCAATGTGTAACAGCGTAATTACTGAATAACCGTGAATTTCGCGGAACTGCCGCCGCCATCGCTGGTGGCAATGCGCACAATGTGTTCACCCATTGGAACGGTGTGCGTCATTGGTGCGCCGGACGTGGTTGTGCCGATAATTTCATCGTCCAAGAACCAGAATATTTTTGCATCGCGCGTTGGTGCGATTGCCTGAAATGTGATTTGGGCCGCTGTGCCCCCATCGGTAATAACTATGTTCGTCGCATCGGCGGGGCTGACGATGGTTGGTGTCGCGTCGTCCGTAATATCGTCCAGATTGCAATTCGGCATGTATGGGGGCGGGGTGTTGCGGTGAATGCCAGCGCGCACAAACATGTCCAGAAATTCAGAATCCCAAAATTCATACACCGCCATGTGTGTTGTGTTTGGATTTGCATTGCACGCGCGCAGACCTGTGCGGTTATCAATCGGAACTGCGCGATATACACTGGACGTGTCAATGGGTGACACGCCGGGGATAAAGTACGATTTCACGACATGCGGGCAATATGGGCCGGCAATACCGCCCACGCCATCGCACATATCAATTTGGGCAATGTTCATGTCATCTCGCAGGAAATTATTATTCTGAACCGGTCGCCCGCGTGCGGCATCGTATTTTATGACGGTGTCCGCTAATGCGAAATAGATTGGCGCGGCAACGCGTGCGCCCGAGAAAGCGTTGTTTGGTGTGCCGTCAAAATTCCCAACCCACACGATTAAAACATAGTCGCCAAATATTCCCGCCGTCCATGCATCACGAAATGATGATGATGTGCCTGTTTTCCAATAGTGTCGTATGGGGGACGTGGTGCGCTTGGTAAATGGAATGTGCGTTGTTGGCGCGGCCCCGCGTGCCAACATGTCCAGAACCAGAAAGTTTGCCTCTGGCGACAGGATTTGTGCGTCATGTCGCATTGGGGCGGACAATTCCGAACGAATGTCGTATTTGCCCCCCAGATTGGCAAGACCTGTATATATTTGTGCCAGTTCAAACATTGACACCTCGGCACCGCCCAGTGCGATGGAAATACCATAATGATCTGGGGATTTCAGGTTATCGATGCCGTATTTGGCCAGCAAATCATAGAAGTTTCGTACGCCAATTCCCCGCACCAGATTTATTGCGGGAATGTTGCGCGAATGCGTCAGTGCCGTGTGCGCCAATACTGGGCCGTAAAATTCGCTGTCTGAATTTTCTGGTGCGTACACGCCAAAGTTGATTTTTGCATCGCGCAGCAGTGTCATACCGTGAATCAGACCGCGGTCGGCGGCGGCGGCATATATCAGTGGTTTCAGTGTTGACCCCGGACTGCGTCGTGCCAGTACGCCATCGTTTTCGCCATAAATTGATTTATCAAAATAATCAGCCGAACCGATATAGGACAAAATTTCCATCGTTTTATAATTGACCAATATTGCGGCGGCGTTTGTTACGCCACGACTGCGTTGCGCATCAATCTGGGCGGTCAGTGTCCGTTCCAGTTGTTTCTGTAAATTGATGTCCAGTGTTGTTGTAACGTATGAATTGTGTGGGCCAATGTCCGCCCAGTAATTACTGTGGCGTGTGATTTCGCGCTGGGTAAAATGTGGGGCATGGAATGGCAAATCGCGCGTACCGTGCACGTTCAGTGGCATTGCCGCCAATGTCATCAGGTCGCCATCATCGCCGTATGCCGCAATCCAACGCCGAACCAAATCAGCGCGCATTGTCATAATGTTGCGCATACCGGTTTCGGTATTCAAACCGCGCTTTACAGGATTTTGGGGAATGGTGGACAGGGTGATTGCCTCAATCGTGCTGATGTCATGCGCGTGGCGTTGAAAGTAAATTATTGATGCGGCACCAATGCCCTCTATGTTGCCGCCATATGGTGCTAAATTCAAATATGCTTGCAAGATTTCGCGTTTTGAATGAAATGCGTCGATATAAATTGCTGCGGCAATCTGTGCCAGTTTTCCGCCCGCACGCCGTGTGTCCAAGCCGTACAGCATTCGTGCAACCTGCATCGTGATGGTGGATGCGCCCGCGGGGTGGGGTACGCCACGTGCCCAATTTAGTGTGGCGGTCGCCAGTGATATGGGATTTACCCCTGGGTGATACCAGAAATATTTATCTTCGTATAATACGGTGGCGCGGACGACGTCCGGACTGATTTCGTCCAACGGTGTGAACAGACGGTATTTGTCGTCCGCCGTCAGTGTCATGCGCATCAGCGTGCCATTACGGTCATAATACGCGCGGGAAAAATGTGTGTCTGATAACAGGGGTGGAATAAAAAACAGGCGGACGGCCCAATACACCACAACCAGCCCGAATATGCAAATATACGTCGTTTTGTGACGACGTATATGTTGCGTAATGCGGTTAAACCATTTGTTATTTTTCACCATTTGAAACCGTGAATGTGCCGATCACACCGGTTGCATTTACCGATGGATTATACATGGATTCGGCGTGAATTGGTGGAACACTGAATGTGCCCGCGGCGGTGACGTCGGCGGTATATTCAAATGTTGCCGATGCACGCGTCAGGTCGGTGAATATCACAACACGATCTTCGCGAATCTGGGCAAAGTTCTGGTCGCCCGTGACCGCGGCCTCAACAGAAAATCCCGCCGGCAGTAAATCGGTGATTGCAACGCTTGGGATTACGTCGCCACCACGTGCGCGGGCAAAGATGCGAACCGTGATTCTGTCACCGATGTTTGCGGACGTGATGCGTTCACCGTTTTCATTGTAATATTCACGCGATACGGAAATACCGTTGCTGGATTCGGTGACCACGCGTGGATAACCGGTCTGAACCAATGCGTAATACAGGCCGTTCGTGCGGTCACATTTTTCGCACTTGATATCAATCGTGGTGGCGTCCGCCGGAATGTCAAAAACCTGTGTGTCGCCCGATGTCGTGCCCGTGATGGTCACATCATTTGCCGAAATTGTGACCGCGGGCGCGGCTGTGGCGGCATCGCCAATCAATGCCAATGTTGCCATTGCCGATGTGTATGACGAATAATCGCCACCCGCAACGTATTTTATGACACTGTCGGGCATGTCCGCCGCGGCATCAAAATACCGACGGTTGATAAAGCTATACATTGCGTCATTTGCAACATTATTGTCATACATCGATACGTATTCGAACTTTGGCGATGTGGTGCGGTATTGCGCAATCAGTTTGCCCGCCGCATCATCTTGCTTCATCATTTTATATGCGGCGGCGACGTATGCGCCAGAAATCGTGCGCTGCCAATTCTTGATGTTTTTGTCCGTATATTCTTGGAACAAATTGATGTAATTTGTTGTGATGTAATCATTTTGCGTTATGACAAAGATTGCGTGCGCAACCGCCGCAGCATCATCGTCGCTTTCAATCGGCGCACCGGCAAAATCACGCAAGAATCCAATCGCGCGACCCAACATATCCTGTGGTACATTGAACCCCGCGTCGCGCGCCAGTGTCAAGAACTGGGCGACATATGCGGTTGTCTGGACGTTTGTGGCGGTCGCAGGTATTGGGAAACTATCGGTTGTTGCCCACAATTCAAATGCACCGTTTATATTCTGACGCGATTGCAACTGGCGGATTGTATCGGCAATTTTCGCGCTGGATTCATCAAAATTCGTTCCCAACGTGTCATCGTTTGGTGCAACGACATATGGCAATGCGCGCGATACCAGTTGTTCTGTGCATGGAAATTCATAGTGCGCCAGATACTGAACCAATGGGCGTGCCAGCACGGTTGCGCGTGGTGACACGTACAGTGTGCGTGCGGAAAATTCCGGATACATATCAATGTGGAATCCACGGATTTTTGCGGTGTGGGCATTTATTGTGCCACTGTGCACGCGTGTTCCAAACGTTGTTATTGGACGCACGGACAGGGCCGCCGTTGCATTTGCAACCCCAGATGCATCGTCCGCACCGTTGATTGTTGCTTTTAATTTAATGTCGGCATTGCCCAACACGTCGCCAACACGAACAGATGTCGTGAAAACATTTTCGTTATTTTCAGGAACGGCGATTTTCCCAGTTGTTGCCGCTGGTGTCAATCCGTCCGATGTCGACAGCGAAATGTCGGCGGTCGCGTTTGCGCCACTGTGCGTGACCTGATTTGATATAACCGCACCAATGTCGAACGTGTCGTTTGGGGCCGCCATCAGTGGGGCAGACAGTGTAATCATAACCGGTGATTGGACGCGAACGCTGGCGTCCGCACTGCCCACGGCGGTGTTGTTTGCGGCAACCGCAAATACGCGCACCGCGCCGTTAAAATATTCTGGCAAATCAAATGTGATTTCGCCCGATTTGCCGGCCTTGGTATCAATAATCCCCGAATAGAACGCAACCGGTGGCAATGTGCGACGGCCAAACGGGTTGCTGAGTGTCATGCCGGCGTCGATATCTGGTTCGAAATCACCACCGCCGGTTTTTGCAAATTCACGCAGAATTTTGTATTCTGGCAACAACAGCGACAGTGTTTGGTACGTGGAAACCTGTAAGGCGGCCTTTTTGAAGAAGTACGCCAGTGGACGGGGCAGGTCGTATTTTGCAACCTGTAAAATGCCGGTATTTATGGCGAATATCATCAGGCGCGCATCACGATCTGATTCATATTTAATGGGTAATTTATGGTCATGCACGACGTCCGGCGTGGTCAGTTTAACGCCAATTTTGCGGGTATCGTTTTTAACCGCAAATGGTGCAACGGCGTACGCGTATGGTGTTGTGAATATATCACGGCTGGTGATATTGCGCACAAATGACACGTTGATGTAACCCGTTCCTTCGAATCCATCGGGCAGGGTGATTTGCTGAACCGATGTTGTGGTGTTGGCGTTGAACCATTTGTAAGCATACACGCGGTCGCGTTCAATCGTAATCAGGCCCGCACCGGTGTATGGTGCGGTAATGCTGACATCGATTTTGTCGCCCGCGGCAAACGCGTTTGACGACAATTTGATTTTCAGTTCGGCGTTGGTGTCTGATTTCAGTTCGCTGTTTTCATTGCCGGCAACAAAGTATTCTATGTTTGCCAAAATGCGTTCCGCTGAATCCAGAATCTGGACAAAATATGTGCCAGCGTTTGCGGTGTCCAGTTTGATTGTTTTGCCGTCTGGCGCGATGTCCAATGCGCCCTGACTGATGACTTTGTCGCGGGTGACGGTTTGATATTTATAGTATCCACTGTAATCCTTGACCAAACTGGTCAGGTTTTCGCGGTGTACCGTCCGAATGGTCAGGTTGTCCGCCGTCGCAACCGCGCCCGTGTGGTCAACCGCAACCAATTTGACATTGCGCGACGCCCCGCGTGCGATGTATTTCAAATCACCATCGGCGTGATATCCGACCAGATATTTTGCATTTGATACGCGTGCGGTTGTGGTTGTGCGAACACTGCGCCCCGATGCTGATTCAAATCCTGCGGTTGTCAGTTTCAGCATATATGTGCCATCTGGGATTACATCGTCAAAATTGATAGAAATTGTTGCTGCGCCGTTTTCATCGGTGTGCGCGTCGGGCATATTTGCCGTGAATGTCTGGGACGCGCGCGCCGTCCCATCGGCCAGACCTGTGCCCGAAATAAAGTTTGGTGTGAATATGTAATCAGGAAATGCATCAAATGTAAAATTCGTTGGTGTCAGTGTTGCAGACGCTGTAATACGCTTGTCCGTTGCCGCGGTGCCGAATAAATTACGCAGGGACACATTCGCGCGTATACCATCAATCCCAATCCAACCGTCTGTGTCGCCACCGGCGATGATGGTGGTGATTTTCATATTGTCTGGGACAAAGTCCGCAACGCGGAATGTTGCCACCCCCAGTGACGTGTCAATGCGCCCGCGATTGTCCAATGAATACAGGCGAACCTGCCATTCGCCAGTTGCGGCGGTTGCGGGAATTGTATATTTAATGTCGAACATTCCGTCGCCCGCCAGTGTGAATGTTTTTGTCAATGCGTCGCGCCCGCGTGGGTCGGTGATTTCGGCACGTACAGGAATCCCAGCCAGTGCCTTGAACGATTTATTCTTTACGATGCCGGCGGCAACCATATCTTCGCCCGCGCGGTAAATGCCGCGATCTGTAAAGACAAATGCGTTCAGTGGTGTTGCGCCATAATAATGTTCGCCATCGACATCAAATTTAGAATAATCAACCATTGGTGCGGTTGCGTTGTATGGAATAAATGAAACATCGTCACCACGGCGCGCAACAATCGCAACGGGTTCGCGCGCATCGCGATATTCGTTCCATGACAGTTCAGGAATATCGGCGTGGCCGTCATCATCGGTACGTCCCGCCCATACGGCGTTGCCATTGCGTCCCAGTACGTTTATTTCCGTGTCGGCGGCGGGCGTGCCATCAGACAGATTTACCACAAACAAAGTGGACGAATTGTTTTGATTTTCCTTGCGTATAATTCCTAAATTGGTCAGTAAAATCAGACGACGGTCACTGTACTGCGCGGCGGTGGCGTCGGGGGCGACCTGAATTACAAATATACCGGTTTTGTCGACACCTGTTCTGTCCAGATATGCGCCCAAATCAATCGACGCATAATTGGTTTTGGTCATAGACGGGTCAGAAAAAGGAATTGTTTTGCGGAACACAACCGCCATATCGTCAACGCCAAATGACCAGCCCTTAAATTCTATGTTTTCGGCAAAGATATTATATGTCTGGGAAATCAAGTGATTGATTTCAGATGATTTAACCTTTGATAAATTCACGTATGCGGCGGTTGCGCCACCACGTGCCATAATGCCCAATTTTTTATCGCCCGCCAGTGATAATAATGCGCCACTGCCAGCGATTTTTACCGTGCGCACAGGGTATGCGACGGACAAAACGCGTGACGCGCCATTTTTAACAAAAAAGCCAGACGCAGATTCAAAGCCGGACGCAACGCGCACGAAAATAAATCTGTTCGCAGCGGACACGTCATATGAAAATGCGTATTGATACACGCCCGTCGGATTTACAAATGGGACAAGTTTTGTTTGGATTTTTTTTGCGCGCGCAATCACATCAGGGGTGATTTCGTCGTCCGCCCATTGGTGTGGGGTTTCGTCTGACTTTTCATCATCGGTTTTGTATTCAGGCAACAGGTAAATTTCAACATATTTACCCCAATCGGTGTTTGACGCGGCGGTGGCGGTCATATTCACCAGAACCAACTGTTGCGCATTGCCGTTTTTGTCGTCGGCCGCGGTGGTTGTGATTTCAGATACTTTGAATATGTTATCAGCGGCGGCAACGGTTGTGTGCGCGGTCAATTTCTGGGTTGCGCCATTGCCAGCGGCGGGCGAAACGCGGTTTAATTTCAGGCGAATAATTTGGTCGGTATTGGTGATTTGTACCGGCGCGGTTGTGATTATGGCCGTGCGACGGAATTTATCAAACTTTACCGTAAAGTCCAATTTAGCCCCGTCCAGTTTGACGGTCAATTTATCGTTAAATTCCGTTGTAATAATCGGGTAATTAAATGATATAACGGCAACGCCAATTACGGATTTCTTTGCACTTGGTGCAGGGTACAGGTTGAAACTGTCCACCGTGGCGGTGATGCGCGGGGTTGTGAAAGAAATCGTTTTATCGTCAATCGCAACGTCTGAATTTACCAGATTGTCCGCAACGCGTACAGTGAAACGCGTGTCGGCGGGCCAATCGGTGTCGGGTGTGAACGCCAATTCATCGCCACCACCGCGCAGTGTCCATGTGCCACGAACAAATGGACTGATTTTTGTGCCGGCTGTGATGTCATTGTTTGTTGCGTCGGGGCGCACGGCCTGATTATATGGGCCGGACGTCCAATTATAAGAAATAACCAATGGCTGAATGCGGCCCAACGTGCGGGCATTGTTCACATCGGGAATATTGTCAGACGTGAACATTACATTGTTTGTATCGGTAAATGTTGCCGCGGTTGGGGTGTTAAATGTCGTGTGCATTTTTGTTGCCGCATTGTCACCGCGACGCAATGCGATAAATGCAAATGCGCCCGCGATAATTGCAATCGCGCACGCGACCAGCGCAATTTTGCGTATGGAAAACAATTTACGCTTTGGATTCTTGGTATTTTTGCGGTACTGTTTTGTTGCCATGGTATAAAAATCCCCTTCCTGTATTGCAGGTGTATTTTAGATGGCAAATAGTGAAAAGACAAGTAAATATGTTAAATTTTTCTTGGGGTGCAGTGGGTTAAAATTCCAATTTCCATTTACCCACGATAAACAGTTCGTCTGTGCCATATGGATTATCAACAAATCCAACCGTCAGAAACCGATATTTCCCCGTAAATTCAACCGATGGTCGTGCCACCAAGTCAATGGTGTAATCGTTAAAGATTATTTCACCACCCGTCGCGCGCCCCGTTGGCAGGCGTAATGTCATGTTTCCGCCAATCACGGTGTCTGGGATTGCGGCGGCAAATGTAAAATCACCAATATTTGCGCCAAATGTAACCGATGCGGTCGTGATGTCGGATGTGCCTGTTATCAGCGAGTTTTCATTCGTCTGGGCGCGGGCAAATCCGATTGTGGATGTCTGGAACAGTTCGATATTATGCCAATCCCACGTGTTGGTTGTGCCGATAAAACTGATTAAATTACGATTGGTTGTGCCCAGTGCGCCATCTGTGGGCAAAATGTCCATTTCACGCAGTCCAAATTCGATATTGCCGGTACGAAATGCCGCGATATTATTGCTGCGCAGGTGTCGCCAACCGATTGATGCGTTCTGGACAGATATATTTTTGCCTAAATCTGCGTTGAATGCACGTCCGTATGCATCAACGAATGCGAATTTCGGGTTTGCACTTTTGATTTTGTGGGCAATTTGACCCGATGCGCGTGCGGCAGACAGTGGTTGTGTTGCGCCATTGTCCAATGGAATCAATTCCGCGCCCACAGGGCGGGTTGCACGTTCCAAATCCAACATGCCATGACCATAGATTGGGTCAATGCCATCTGCGCCTAAATCACGTGCGGTTTCAAATAACAGTGATGTAATTTGTGGTGCGGTCATGTATGGGAATGCTTCGCGCAATACGGCGATTGCCGCCGATACGATTGGGGTGGCAAAACTTGTCCCTGCGGCGATAGTTTTCCCTGTATCCAGTGTTCCAGGGGCAGTGATACACCAATTCATTGTAATGCCGCATGCGTTGCTGTAATCGGCCAATGTGCCGGTCACATCGTCATATGCAACGACATTTATAAAGTGTCCGTCCAGTTCAGGCATAACGGCGGGCAGGGCGGACAGGGCACTGGATTGACTGCTGCTGTCGTTGCCCGCCGCCCATACGAAAATTGCGTCGCGTTGGGTTGCGGCATTTGATATTTGATTTATAAAATTAGAATCAGTCAGTTGCATCAGTTGGTGACGCGAATATATCTGGGTCGCGCGCATGTCAACAGCCCAACTGGCATTATATACGTCTGCGGTGTGGGCACGGGCGATAACGTCGCCAATTTCGGAAAATGGTATAAAGTCCATATTTGCGTCGGCGATTTTATATTCACGGACGGTGGCGTTTGGTGCAACCGCGCCTGATGCAAATGATGCGACCGTTTTTCCGTGCCACGTATCTGGGCCGGCGTCCAGTACGGCGATTTCTGTGCCGCGGCCGGTAAAACCGCGTGCCAGCGACCATGCCAGACGAATGGTATCATATTGGTCAAAATTGCGCTGGTATATGGATTCTTGACGAATGCCGGCCAGATGCGCCGCGTCAACGTCGCCCCCGACATAATTGTATACGCTGCGTGTGGGTTGAATGTATGTTGCGTTTGGCGTGTTGTGTGTTGCAGACGTGCTGCCATCACTGCCGCCCAGCGACAGGCCAACCAATGCAATGGCACTGGCCGCGATAGTGGATGTGCCAACCAGCGCGACGCCGCCACCAAAAAACATACTGCATTCATCGGGATTGTTGTGGCGATATGTTGGGTTTGTGCAATCGCGTGCCGCCATGGAATTTCCTGTTGATATTCCAATTATTGCGATTGCGGTCAAAATGCGTCGCCATAAATTCATATGTGAATTGTAGACACGTAAAATATTTTTGTCAACCTGTGATTTTATATTTGAATTTATTCATTTTTGTCAATTTGTGCTTGATTTTTATGGGTGTTTGGTTTAGTATCGGGGTACACGTGCAAGCGTGAAGAACACAGTCGTTGGGCTATTTTCTGTCTGGGTTTGCAATAAAATCTGGTATGGCGTCCACGACGAGGATAACAACAGAAAAAGGAAAAAATCATGGCATTGCCTACATTTACTATGAAACAGTTGATGGAAGCGGGCGTCCATTTTGGTCACCACACACGTCGCTGGAATCCGTTGATGACACCGTATGTTTATGGGGTCAAAGATAAAATTCATATCATCAATTTGAACAAAACTGCACCGTTGCTGTATCGCGCGTTGGTTGCATTGGAAGCAATCACAGCCGCCGGCGGCAAGGTTCTGTTTGTTGCGACCAAGCATCAGGCCAAAGACATCGTCAAAGATGCGGCCGAACGTTGCGGTCAATACTATGTCAATAACCGCTGGTTGGGTGGTATGTTGACAAACTGGACAACGGTTTCGCAGTCAATTCGCCGTCTGAAAAAGATGGAATCCGATATCGAAAATGCTGACAAATTAGGCTTGACCAAGAAAGAAGTCGGCGTTATGACCAAAGAAGTTGAAAAACTGCGTGAAATCTTTGGTGGTATTTTGGAAATGCATGGCACACCACAGGCGATGATTGTCATTGATGTTCCACGTGAAATCAATGCAGTCCGCGAAGCGCGCAATCTGGACATTCCAACAATCGCAATTTGCGATACAAACGCGAATCCAGAATTGGTTGATTACCCAGTACCAGGTAACGACGACGCGGCACGCGCAACACAGTTGTACTGTGACCTGTTCGTTGATGCAATCCTGTCCGGTATTGAAAAACGTCTGGGCGGTGCGGCTGGTAAAAAGGTCGAAGCAGACATGTCTGCGGCCGATGATTTCGAAGCGGGCGTAAAAGACAAAGAAGCACGTCAGAAATCCAAGACATCAGAAGCACGCGCAGAACGCCGTGGCAAATTGGCCGATAAATCTGACAAATAAGGTCATTACAGAATGAGCAAATATAGCGACGCCCCATCACTGGATTCAATCAGAAAAGTATTGGACGAATGTGGCGAGTATGTAACATCGTCGGCGGGCGTCCGCTATTTTGCCAAACACATGTTTTATCAGGGTGATGCCGCTGCATATATGTGCATCGACAAAATCACTGGTCAATGCATGGGATATGTGGCGCGTGTGCGCGGGGTATTTGGCCCGTTGGCATGTGACGTCGGTAATGCAATTCAGCGTGCGCGTTGTGTCGCGCACGCGGCCAAGTACCAAAAATTACTTAAAATCAAAAACTATATCCTAGGGGGAAAACTATGGCAGAAATAACAGCAAAAATGATTCAGGAACTGCGCGAAAAAACAGCCGCAGGTATGATGGACTGCAAAAAGGCCTTGGTTGAATCAAACGGTGATATCGAAGCGGCGGCTGATTGGCTGCGTCAAAAAGGTATTGTCAAAGCAGCATCCAAAGCCGGCCGTGTTGCGGCATCGGGCTTGGTTACCGTTGTAAAATGCGATAACATGGGTTGTGTTGTTGAATTGAACGCTGAAACTGACTTTGTCGCGAAAAATGACAAGTTCCAGAAATTGGTTGCCGACGTTGCAGCCAAGGCATTGGAACTGGGCGGCGATTTTGACGCCACATTGGCAGCAGTCAAAGATGATATCGCAGCAACTATTTCCACAATCGGTGAAAATATGAACCTGCGCCGTATTGCCAAGGTTTCAGGTCAGCACATTTACACATACATTCACAATGCCTTGGTTCCAGGTATGGGCCAGATTGGTGTTGCGGTTGCAATCGATGGTGATTCTGAAAAAATCGACGAAATCGGTAACAAGATTGCAATGCACATTGCTGCAAACAAACCAGAATTTATGACAATCGCTGATGTTGACCCAGCCGCCGTTGAACGCGAAAAGAAAGTGTTCATTGAATCTGGCGCAACCGCTGGCAAACCAGAGGCCGTTGTTGAAAAGATGGTTCAGGGTCGTATCCACAAATACTATGCGGAAACTGTTCTGGAAGAACAGCCATTCGTTATGGATCCGTCCAAGACAGTCAAAGAAGTTGTCGCCGAACACGGTGGCAAACTGGCCGGTTATGCATATTACGTACTGGGCGAAGGTATCCAGAAACGCGAAGATAACTTGGCGGACGAAGTCGCAAAAATGTTGGCATAATACAACATTTGAGAAACAAAAAATACCGCCGTTCGGCGGTATTTTTTATGAAGGCAATTTGCGCTTTTATCAACTGGATTGCCACGCGTCGCTACGCTCGCTCGCAATGACAGAGATTCTAGAACGTGTGTCGCCTGCGGGCTAACGCCCTTGCCGCATCCTGCGCTTCGCTTGGATTCATTGCGAGTGTAACAAAGCAATCCAGTAAATAGTGTTGCGTAGCACTGTTGTTTACGCGCCGTCGTGATATAAAACATTTGCGCGGGGGGCGAAACTCTGCTAGCATTGTGGACATAAGGAATTTGCAAATGAAAAACGAATTATTACAGGAATTAGAGGCGCGCGGTTTTATCAATCAGGCGTCTAATATGGACGCGCTGAATGATGCGTTAAATGCGGGACATGTGACGGCATATTGGGGGACAGACCCAACGGGTGATTCATTGCATGTTGGGCATTTGGCGTCGCTGATGCTGATGCGTTGGTTTCAGAAATACGGTCATCGCCCAATCGCGCTGGTTGGCGGTGCAACGGGGCGCATTGGTGACCCGTCTGGTCGTGACAAGGGGCGTCCGATGCTGACCGACGAACAAATTGAACATAACTGTGCGGGGTTGCGTCATTCAATCGAAAAATTTATTCATTTTGATGGCACGCCAACGGGCGCGGTGATGGTTGATAATAACGAATGGATGTCGGGGTACAGCCATATGGATTTCCTGCGCGAATTTGGAACGGATTTTACCGTGCCACGTATGTTGGGTATGGAAAGCGTTCGTCGCAGATTGGAAAATGGTATGACGTTCTTGGAATTTAACTATATGACATTCCAGGCGGTTGATTTCCTGACCTTGTATAAAAAATATGGTTGCACAGTGCAGTTATGTGGTGCAGACCAATGGGGCAACAGTATTATGGGTGTCGAATTGGTGCGTAAAAAATTGGGCAAAGAGGTTTTTGTCCTGTCGACCCAGTTGATTACGGACGCCAATGGCAACAAGATTGGCAAATCCGCCGGCAACGCCGTGTGGGTGAACGAAGATAAAACGTCGCCATATGAATACTATCAGTATTTCCGCAATACGCCGGACGATTTGGTTGAAAAATTCTTGAAAATTTTCACTGAAATTCCGTTGGACGAAATTGCACGTTTGGCCGCGGCCCAAGGGGCGGAATTGAACGCGGTAAAGCGCGTGTTGGCATATGCCGCAACGGAAATCGCGCACGGTCATGATGCGGCGGTTGCGGCCCAAGATGCGGCGGACGCATTGTTTGGTGGCGGCGCAAAATCTGAAAATATGCCACAGGTGCAAATCGAATTTGGTGCGGCAATGGGTATCTTGGATTTCTTGTGCACGGCGGGATTGTTCGCGTCCAAGTCCGAGGCCCGTCGTAACGTGGAACAGGGTGGCATTCAGTTGGATGGCGAAAAAATCACAGACCCAAAACATGTCGTTGCACCGGCGGACGAAATCATCGTGCAAAAGGGTAAAAAAACATTTCTGCGCGTTGTGAAAAAATAATGAAAAAACTGGTACTGTTTTTGATGATTGCATTGGCGACGGGCCCTGTGTTCGCCACCAGTGAACTGTCGCGTATCAATGCACAAATCGAACAAACAAAACAGCAAAACAAAAAATTGACCCAGCGGGTTCAGACCTCTGAACGCGAGGTCGCGTCCACAAAAAAGAAACTGGTGCGCGCCGGCGAACAGGTCAGCAATTTGGAAGAACAACGTGGTGCGGTTGCGCGCAAAATTGCAGAACTGGATGCCCAGCGTGACAAACTGCAAAAATCGTTGGATGCAAACCAGACGCGTATTTCTGATGCCGCGGCCAGTATTTTATTTGTGGCGTCGCACCCCAGTTTTGATACCGACAATATGCGCGAGTATGTCTTGACGTCGGCGGTGCTGTCGGGGGCGGCGGCGCGATTTGATGACCAGATTCAAACTGCAACCAAACAAATCCAAGAACTGGCGAAAATTCGCGATGCGCGTGCGATTGAAAAGGAAAAATTAGACCGCACCGCGAAAAAATATGCGGCGGAAAAGAACCAGCTAGATAAATTGCTGCGCACGCGTGCCGCGCAAAACGAACAGTTAAAGAGCGAGCAGGCCGCCCTGCAAAAAAAATTGCGCGAACTGTCGGCGCGCGCAAAAAGTATTTCTGAATTGTCCGCCGGCGTGGGGAGTTCGCAAATGTCAGGTGATGCACGTTTTTCATATCGCAAATTGAATCAGCCGGTGCGTGGTCGCGTGGTGGTGCACTTTGGCGAAAAAACCGCACTGGGTTTGAAATCAGATGGTTGGCGCATTCGCACGCGTGGCGATGCGCTGGTGCTTGCGCCGGCGGACGGCACGGTTAAATTTGCCGACAGTTTCCGCGGGTTTGGGCGTGTTGTAATTATGTCGCATAAAAATGGGTATAATACTGTTATGACCAATCTGGGGGATATTGACGTTATGGTTGGTCAGGACGTTTTGGCGGGTGAACCGATTGGACGCATGAACCCCGACAGGCCAGAAATGTATTTGGAGGTTCGCCGTGGTGACGCCGCGGTTGACCCCGCCCGATTGTTCAAAGAAGAATAATACTATTAGTGATAAAGTGATTCAGTGATAAAGTGATAGAGTAAATTGTCCGCCGTTGGCGGACAATTTTTATTCACTGGATTGCCACGCGTCGCTGCGCTTGCTCGCAATGACAAAAAATACTAATTTCCTAGAAACATTGTCATTGCGAGGAATGAAATGACGAAGCAATCCAGTGAGTAGAGCCGCGCCGAATGGCACGGGCCTTTTTATGTGGCGAAAAAATATAAATCTTGTTGACGAGATACGTGTAAATAAAGTATTATTATGGACATCGGAAGATTGTAGGATTTGCAAAAAACTATGAAACATCGCTTGTTGTTTTTACTGGCTGTTTTCATGATATGGGGCGTTGTTGGTAATGTGAATGCCGCCGTATCAGAGCCCGGCGGCGGCACCAGCACAACAACCGGTGGACTGGCTGCGGTCAGTTATGTAAACACAATCACAAATGCGTTAAAGACCACGTTGACGGCGTCCATTGATGCCAAGGAAAACGCGTCCAATAAAACAACCACTATTTCATCCAGTTCAACCGATACCCAGTATCCATCGGCGCATGCGGTTTATTCGGCGGTATCAAATCGTGTTGATACAGCATCATCGGCGGTGCAAACTATGGCGGGCAAGTATACTGTTTCTGGGTCGCTGATTGTGCCCGACCAACCGTTGCCGACGGAATAAAGGGGGCAATGGGTTTGCACCGCGTATTCAAAATTTTACTGTGTATGATCGTCGCATTGAATGTGACGGTTGCGCCTGCTGCTGTGGCAGAACCCACAACAATGTCGCCGGTTGTGAATGTCAAATATATTCATGATGCGATTTTGGCAAAGTGGAATGTTTCTGTGGGGTATAATTCGGCATTGACGAACAAATCGGTTGCGGCGAATATGAAATACCTGATGGCGGCGATTGATATTGCCAATAAAAAGATTGGCGGTTCGTCCAAGGTATATTCGGGCACATCGTATGCCACGTCATACGCCGTGAACAAACGAACGGTGGACAACGCAATTAAAAACCTGATTAAAAAGCCGCGCACATTCCCGTTCACTGCTACCACCAGCAGTGATACAACCAGTTTCAGTTTCAAGATTTCTGCTGCGGGCGAATTTTGGGTTGACTGGGGCGATGGCACCGCGGTAGAAACAATAACCAAGACCGATACAAACACTCGAAACATTAGTCATACATACACCACAGCGGGCGCGTACGATATTAAAATCGGCGGTCTGACAACGAAATATTCAACCAGTGCCACAACCGCGGCAATCAGTTTCGAATCAACTTCACATTTAACCGGAATTTCGGGCAGTTTGGGTGCAATATTCCCAACATTGGCGAATGGCAGTCAACCGAGGTTTTACAGGGCGTTTTATGGCAGATCTACTTTGACGGGCAGTATTCCAGAAAATCTGTTCGCTGGTATATCTGGTGCACCGGTCAGTAATATGTTCAGCAGCACGTTTTTGGGGTGCAGCAGATTAACCGGCTCTATTCCAGAGAATTTGTTTGCGGGAATAAAAGGTACGCCAGCGAGCTATATGTTCAGCAACACCTTTAACGGTTGCACTGGGTTGACGGGCAGCATCCCAGAAAATCTGTTCGCTGGTATATCTGGTGCCCCAGCCATCGGTATGTTCAAAAGCTTATTTTATGATTGCAGTGGTCTGACGGGCAGTATTCCATCTGGGTTATTTGGTAATCTGTATGGTGCGCCGGCCAAAGACATGTTCGACAGCACATTTTACAACTGCAAAGGTCTGACAGGTATCCCATCTGGACTGTTTGGCAATCTGTCGGGTGCGCCGGCTAACAGCATGTTTAACAGCGTATTTTATGGTTGCAGTGGTCTGACGGGCAGTATTCCATCTGGATTATTTGGCAATCTGCGTGGTGAGCCCGCGGGCAGTATGTTCCGCTATGTGTTCTATGGGTGCAGTGGTTTGACGGGTGAAATCCCATCAAACTTGTTCGGTAATATTTCGGGCGAAGCCGCCAGCAGTATGTACGCATGGGCGTTTGAGGGGTGCAGTGGTCTGACAGGGGAAATTCCACTGGGGCTGTTTGGTAATTTGTCGGGTGAACGTGCCACCACAATGTTTTATCATACATTTTATGGGTGCAAGGGCTTGTATGGAAAGTCCGCACGTAACCCAGATGGTACATATTTGTATGAAGTGTACCCATCAACCACAAACTCATACACGGGGCATATGTACACTGGCACGTGTTTGGAAGATAATGCATCGATACCATCAACGTGGGGCGGGGCGACATGCACATATGTTGAACCAGAACCGGAATACCCGTTTGAGTTGACCACCACCAGTGACACCAGCAGTTTCAGTTTCAATATTTCTGCGGCAGGGAAATTTTATGTCAACTGGGGCGACGGCAGTGCATTTCAGAAAATAGAAAAGACCGATACAACTAATCAAACCATCAGTCATACATACACCACGGCGGGCGCGTACGCCGTGCGGCATTGGTGGGCGTGCAACGGGGTACGCATCGTCTTATAATGAGTCAGGTGCCGCAATCAGTTTTAAGAATAATAAAAACTTGGCAAAAATCAGTGGCAGCTTGGGTGAAATATTCCCAACGGTAAATGGACGTCGTCCGATTTTTCGTAGTACGTTTTATGGCTGCACCAATCTGACGGGCAGCATCCCAGAAAAACTATTTTCAGGAATTTCTGGCGCGCCGGCGGTCTATATGTTTGCCAGCACATTCAGGGGCAGTTCCGGTCTGACGGGGTCAATACCGTCAGGACTGTTTGGAAATATATCTGGCGCACCTGCTGCATATATGTTTGACGGGACGTTTAATGGGTGCACTGGTCTGACGGGCGAAATTCCATCGGGATTGTTTGGCGAACTGTCTGGCGCACCAGCGCCCAGCATGTTTGGCGGTACTTTCAGGGGCTGTTCCGGCTTGACGGGTTCAATACCGTCTGGACTGTTTGGAAATATAACTGGCGCACCCGCTACATATATGTTTGACGCCACATTTAATGGATGCAGTGGTCTGACAGGCGAAATTCCATCGGGATTGTTTGGCGAACTGTCTGGCGCGCCTGCATACAGTATGTTTGGCGGCACATTCAGGGGCTGTTCCGGTCTGACGGGCGAGATACCGTTGGGGTTATTTGGTAATTTATCTGGTACGTTACAAAACAATATGTTTACCCATACATTTAATGGGTGCAGTGGTCTGACCGGTAAATCAGCACGGAGCCCAGATGGCACGTATTTGTATAATGCATTCTCGTCGGCAACATCATTACAGGTCGGTGATATGTACACCGGCACGTGTTTGGAAGATAACGCGTCAATCCCATCAACGTGGGGCGGCAAGGCATGTACGTACACTGGCCCCATCCCACCGGACGGAGAGGTGACAGATTCCACATTTACCATAACTACCACAAGTGACACCTCTTCGTTTGCTATTATCATCTCTGCCGCTGGAAAATTCTATGTGGACTGGGGCGATGGAGGTATTATAGAAACGATAACCAAAACCGATACAGATGAAAAATACATAACGCACGATTACGGTTATTACAATCAGGATACATACACCATTAAAATCAGCGGTAAAGCAACCGCGTACTCTGATGGTTATGCTGCAATTCGTTTTGATTATGCCGAACATACGGAAAAAATATCAGGCAGTTTGGGCGCAATATTCCCAACCCTAGCAGATGGCAGCCAACCAAACTTTGACCAGACGTTTTATAACCACACAAAGCTGACCAGTTTACCAGAAGGACTGTTTACGGGAATAAAGGGGGCACCAACCGACGGTATGTTTCAAGGGACATTTGCAGGGTGCGAAAACCTGACTGGCGAAATTCCACTTGGTTTCTTTGGTGACTTGTCCGGCAAGCCAGCCGATTACATGTTCGTTGACACATTTAGCGGTTGCAGTGGGCTGACAGGGCCGTCGGCACGGAATCCAGATGGGACATACCTGTATAATGTGTTCCCATCAGCAACGTCCGACAATGTTGGGGGTATGTACACCGATGCCACAGAACTGTCAGATTATAACGACATCCCCGATGACTGGAAATAATCCCAACACACCGTGCCACCCTGCAAAATCGTCAGATTTTGCGGGGGGGCGATGGGGGAAACTTTTACTTTTGGAACTGGCGTTCCAGATTCTGAAAATTGACCAGTTGTTCGCGCATAAACGCAATCTTTTCTAGGTTGTTATTCTCGCTCTTGGTGTTTTTGGGGTTAAGGCGCAAATCGTCGGCTGCCTTGATAAAGCGTTTCAACCATACAACCATTATGCGGTATTTCATAATGTCGCGCAGTGCGTCATTTTTCGCGCTGGGCATAGACCACAGGTTTTTCGCGTGCATTTTGCAATATACTTCATAGACCTGTTTGAATATATTCAATTCAATCTGTAATGATGCAAATATGTCGCGATAGATAAAGCGATATCCGGCCTCTGCGAAATCAATGAATGATAATTTACTGGTTTCGGGGTCGTACAAAACGTTGCCTGGGTTCAGGTCGCAATGTGACCACGCCATGCGTGTTGGGTATTCAAATGTGCCGATTTGGTCACGAATGCGCGCCATTTGGATTGTCTCGTTTTTTGTGAACCAATTTGACATCTTGGTTTCAATAAAGTTATCCAGACGGCTGAATTTTAATTCGCTGGCGATTTTGTGATTTTCAACATCACCAATAGGCATCGATTCGTTCATGTCGACCAGAAAACTGCCTAAACTGTTTATTATTTCGTAACGCTGACGACGTGACAGTTTGCGATACAAATCACGATTTAATGGGTAACCTGGGGCGCGCTCTTCCAGAATTTGATATTCTTCGTCATTGATAAAGCGCATTTCAGGCACGTTGTACAGTGGGTTGTCTGCGGCGCGAATGCGATCAATGGCGATTTGTGTTTTGTGTTGTTTGGCCAACCATGCGTCTTTGGCCACTTGCCCCATGTTCGGCAGTGGGCGTTTCAGCACAAAATCTGCGCCGTAATATACGGCATATGTTTCGCGACCATGATTCAGTGTTTTTATTTTTACCATCACAGCACCCGCGATTTCTTTAACAAGTTGATTATTTCATTCTGTGTACGCAACAGGCATGAATACATATATTGAGTATATTTTTTCGTGTCACCGGCGGCCTTGGCGGTGATGGCGTCTTTGTATTTCTGTTTGTCGGTACGCTGGTTAAACACGATTGGGCGATAGCCGCCTTGAATCAGCAGCCAATTCATAATCAGGCGCGCAGTGCGTTTGTTAAAATCATCAAATGGCTGTAACATAATCAGGTCATAGTGTGCGCTAAATGCGCGCATCAATGTACATTCGTTTTGATTATTGAACTTGTACACGATTTCGTTCAGTTTTGATGGAATCTCGGTGGATTCGGGCGCATGAATGCGATTGCCGTTGACATACAGTTCCAAAACCTTGGACGTGTTGCGAAACAGACCGCCCTGAATCGGTGTGCCGGCGCATAACATACTGTGCAACTTGCAAATTTCAGGAATGTCAATAATTGTGTCGGGGTTGTCAATGATGTAATCATATGCCGTCCCCAGATTTTTCATACTGTTGTAATCCAGATAGGGCAACTGTTCCCGTGACGGCACGTAAAACAATGTGCGCGGTTCGGTGTATGACAATTCGTGACGCAGCCAGTTGATGTTATTCAACCGCTTGTGCGTGTCCGCCCCAGATAACATGTTGGTTATCTGTTGTCGGTTTTCTTCGATACGAATTTTATAATTTTGCGTCTTTGTCATGTGGTCACCCATGTACGGGTAATATAGCACAGAAAATTATTTTGTCAAGTGATTGTAGCGTTGATGAAATTGGTAAAATCTGTATAAAAAGTCAAAAAATCGTGTTGCGAGTGCGGTTTTTTTGGTATATGGTGTTTTTGTTGTATCACAAGGCAAGGGGAAAAGCGAAAATGTTAAAGAAATTTTTGGTCTTGGTTGCGTTATTTGTGCCAATGACGGCCATCGCCGCCGGCAAGGCAAAGAAAGAAGAACCGGTTGTGCACCTGACCGATGAACAGATTTATGAACAGTTGCAAAAATTTGCGCTGGTGTTTGATGTCGCGCGCGACAGTTTTGTCGAAGAGGCCGATGAAAAGAAAATGCTGGAAGCGGCAATGAACGGTATGTTGGGCGCACTTGACCCACATTCGTCGTATCTGTCGGCGGACGATTTGAAAGAATTTAACGATAAATCTTATGGTGAATTTGGTGGTTTGGGCATTCAGGTCACCAGCGACCGTGGCGCAATTCGCGTGATTTCGCCGATTGACGATACGCCTGCGGCCAAGGCAGGTATCAAGGCCGGCGACTATATTACCAGTATTGATGGCGAAATGGTCTTTGATATGACATTGAATCAGGCGGTAAAAAAGATGAAAGGTCGCCCGGGGACAAAGGTTAAGTTGACCATCTTGTCCGATGGCAAAGACGCACGCGATGTTACATTGAAACGCGCAATTATCAAGGTAAAGTCCGTCAAGTTTGACGACAAGACGATTGCGGATATGGACGAAAATTCAAAGGAAAAAATTGGTTATGTGCGTATTTCTGATTTCGGCGCAACCACGGCCAAGGAGTTTCGCAATGCGATTAAAAAGTTGGAGAAAAAGAATGTTATTGGTTATGTAATTGATGTGCGCAATAACCCTGGGGGGTATCTGACGGCGGCGATTGATATTGCAGATGCGGTTCTGGATGGTGGCGAAATTGTGTCAACGCGTGGTAAAGATGCTGCGGATATTGAACGTGCCATGGCCAAAGCGGGCGATATGACGGGCGGCAAACCAATTGTTGTGCTGATAAATCATGGTTCGGCATCGGCGTCTGAAATTGTTGCGGGCGCATTACAGGACAATGGCCGTGCGTTGGTTATGGGGTCGCAAAGTTTTGGCAAGGGCAGTGTGCAACAGCAAAAACCGTTGGGTGATGGCACGGCGATTCATATTACTATTGCACGTTATTATACCCCCAGTGGGCGGTCTATTCAGAACGAGGGGATTACCCCAGACGTAGAGGTTTTGCAGAGCAAGATTGAAACCATTGAACGTCGCGAAAGTTTATATTCAGAGGCCTCTTTCAAAAACGCATTAAAGAATGAAAACGCAAAAAAGAAAGCGGACAAGAAGTCCGATGATGACGAAGAAGTCGAATTGTCTGACGAAGAAAAAGATGCCCAAGATTACCAGTTGCAACGTGGTATGGACATGGTGCGTGCGATGTCAAAGTTAAAAACACGTGCGGCAACGTGTGACGGTATATCGGACGAAAAGCCCACGGATGCGACAGATACACTGAAAAAATTAGAAAATAAAAAGAAATAAAAAACGGGGCGTTGCCCCGTTTTTTTTATTGCCACTGGTTATTACCGCTGTTTTGTTGTTGTGTTGTGAAATGTGCGGTTGGCACTGAATCTTTCCATTGCCAATAATGCACGTGCAATCGCGCTGGCTTGATTGCCGGTGACGTGTACTGTGATTTTTACGCCCGCGGCGGCCGCGCGTGCCAATTCGGCCAATGCGGCGCGCGCATTGTCGGTCAGTGTGGCGTCTGGGCAATTTACATAGACGTCAATATGTGGGCGATTCCAATCGCGTGCAATTTTCCAATTTGTTGGAATTACGTCCATAAAGCCGCCACTTAAAACGTCGCGTGCATCGGCGATGGCGTCCTTGATACGGCGTACAAATGCGGCATTTTTCATTTTTGTTTTGCTGGCAAATGAATCCAAAATATAAATGTCAGTGCCACGGACAAAGTTGTCATGGCGTGCAAGTGGGTTTGCCGTTTTTGCGGGCGTAACGCCGGCAAATGCTGTGTCCAGAAACGACCCTGGGCAAATCTCTATAATATTTCCGTTTTTCATAATCGATACCTCTCTGAACTTCATATTGGGGGACGTAGTGTAATACAAAATATGAATTTTGTCAATGTTAAATGTAAGTATAATCTTGCCTTGGATTAAAAATCGCGGTATGATTTCGCCAGAAATAAAACAAAAAACGTACACAAGGGAAAGGTATCATGGCGAATTTAATTGTTGATGGAAACTGGGCCGCGGCCGACGTCGCATACAGATGTGTGGACTTTGCCGCAATTTATCCCATCACCCCCAGCAGCACTATGGGTGAATTGGCGGACGAATGGTCGTTCCAGCACAAGAAAAACATATGGGGTGCAATTCCACAGATTATTGAAATGCAGTCCGAGGGCGGGGCGGCCGGCGCAATGCATGGTGCGTTGCAGATGGGCGCGCTGGCAACAACATTTACCGCGTCACAGGGATTGTTGCTGATGATTCCAAATATGTACAAAATCGCCGGCGAACAGACACCGTTTGTTATGCATGTGGCGGCGCGCGCATTGGCAACACATGCGTTGTCAATCTTTGGCGACCACAGTGATGTTATGTCTGTGCGCAGTACTGGGTTCGCATTGTTGTCCAGTCATAATGTGCAACAGGCGTCTGATATGGCGGCAATCGCGCATGCGGCAACGTTGCGCGCACGTGTGCCGTTCTTGCATTTCTTTGATGGTTTCCGCACCAGTCACGAAGAATCCCGTTTGGACAGAATCAGCGATGATGTGTTGCGTGAAATGATTCCGGACGATTTGGTTTTGGAAAATCGTGCACGTGGTATGACACCCGATGCACCAACGATTCGCGGTACGGCGCAAAATCCTGATGTGTACTTTCAGGGACGCGAGGCCGCCAATCCACTGTACGCGGCGACGCCAGAAATTGTTCAGGAATGCATGGACAAGTTCGCAAAACTGACGGGGCGCGCGTATCATTTGGTGGACTATGTTGGTGACCCAAATGCCGAAAATGTCATTGTCGCAATGGGCAGTGCGTGCGAAACGATAGAGGAAACTTTGCCATTCTTGCCACGTGGTTTGGGATTGATCAAGGTGCATTTGTATCGTCCGTTCCCGACCGATGCGTTCCGTGCGGCGTTGCCGAAATCTGTTAAACGTATTGCAGTTCTGGACAGAACAAAAGAACCTGGGGCGATTGGTGAACCGTTGTACCAAGACGTTAAAACCGTTGTTGGCGATGCGGCGGCGGTATTTGGTGGCCGGTATGGTTTGGGGTCAAAAGAATTTAAGCCCCGTGATGTCAAGGCCGTGTATGAAAATCTGATGCGCGACACATTGCATCACAATTTCACGGTTGGTATTGATGATGATTTGTCGGGATTGTCCCTGAAAACAGACCCCGCGTTCGCGGTTCAGGCGGAAAATTTCAAGACCGCGATTCTGTACGGTATTGGTTCTGATGGTACGGTTGGTGCGGTTAAAAATATTGTAAAAATTGTTGGTGAAAATTCAGACCTGTATCCACAGTCGTATGCGGTATATGATTCGAAAAAATCGGGCGGGCTGACCGCGTCGCATGTTCGTTTTTCTGATGCGCCAATTAAAAGTCAGTATTTGATAGAGGTTGCCGATTTTATCAGTGTTTCAAACTTTATGATTGCGCAACGCTTTGATGTGTTCCGTGGGTTGCGTGCGGGCGGTACGGTTATGATAAATACGTCGATGTCGCCCGATGTTGCGTTCGCAAATCTGCCACGTGAAACACAGGAACATTTGTTGCGTCTGCGTGCGAATGTGTATTTCTTGGACGCGAATGGCGCGGCGGCGGAATTGGGATTGGGTAATCGTATCAATACGTTTATCATGTTGAACTTCTTTAACCTGACCCAGATTATTGATCCGGCGGTTGCGGCAAAATCGGCCAAGGTTGCGATTGAAAAAACGTACAAGAAAAAAGGTATGGAAATTGTTCAGGCAAACTGGGCCGCGGTGGACAAGGCAGCCGAGTATTTGCACCAGTACGTATTGCCGTCGTCTGTGTCGAATTTCGCACCTGATTTTGTGCCGGCAATGACGGCGGACGCGCCGGCGGAAATCGCGGGCACGTTGGGTGAAATGGCGGCGCAGCGTGGTGATGCGATTCCTGTATCGCGTTTCCGCGTGGGCGGTGAATTTGGCGCGGGTCAATATCCGGTTGGAACGTCAAAGTATGAAAAACGCGCGGTGTCTGATCGGGTTGCAACGTGCGATTTGGAAAAATGTATTCAGTGTGGCAAATGTTCAATGCTGTGCCCACATGCGGCGATTCGTATCAAGGCACTGAGTGCCGCACAGGTTGACGCGGCGCGTGCGGCGGGCGTTATTGTTGTGCCGATGAAGACGCCAGAACTGGGGCCGGACATGTATTACACGTTGGCGATTTCGGCGGCGGACTGCACAGGGTGTGGTGTGTGCGTTAAAAACTGTCCTGTGGCGGCATTGGCGATGAAACCGGCACGCGATGTTGCGGCGGAAAACCAACGCGCGTTTGATGCGGTTGTGAAATTGCCAGATGTCCCGCGTGAAAAATTGAATTTGAATATTCCAAAGCATGTCGAACTGTTGCCGCATTATTTTGAATTTCCAGGGGCATGTGCGGGCTGTGGCGAAACGCCGTATGTGAAAATGATGGCGCACCTGTTTGGTGACCGTATGGTTGTTGCGAATGCAACGGGTTGTTCGTCGATTTATGGTGCGAATTTGCCAACTACGCCATGGACACGTGATGCGAATGGTCGCGGGCCGGCGTGGTCTAATTCATTGTTCGAAGACAATGCGGAATACGGTTTGGGTATGCGTTTGGCACTGAATCAAAAGCGTGACACGTTGCGTGGCCTGCTGTTTGAATTGAATATTCCAAATGTTGACGCAATGTTTGCAGAAACAGACCCTGTGCGTCAACGTGCAAACGCAGAAATGTTGCGTAAAAAATTGGCGAAAACAGATGGCCCGCGTGCACGATTGGCGGAAAGTTTGTTGGGCGAAATGGTGACCAAATCTGTATGGATTGTCGGCGGTGATGGTTGGGCATATGATATCGGATATGGTGGGTTGGATCATATTTTGCACAGTGGTGAAAATGTGAATGTTTTGGTTCTGGACACCGAAGGGTATTCGAATACCGGTGGCCAGCAATCTAAATCCACCCCATTTGCCGCCAGTATGAAATTTGCCATTGGTGGCAAGGAACATGCCAAGAAAGATTTGGGTATGATGGCGATGATGTCGGGCGCGTACGTTGCGCAAATCGCGTTGGGTGCGAATCCTGTTCAGGCGATTCGCGCATTCCGCGAGGCCGAAAGTTTCCCCGGCCCATCGGTGATTCTGGCGTATGCACCATGTATTGCGCATGGATTTGCATTGCAAAATGGGGTTCAGCACCAAACGCAACTGGTTCAGACCGGTGCATGGCCACTGTATCGTTTTGACCCACGCTTGATTGATGCGGGACGCAATCCATTGACGCTGGATTCAAATATTGATAATCCAACGCCATTGGAAGATTTCTTGAAGACCGAGAGTCGTTTCGGCGCGGCGCGCGCGGCAAATCCGAACTTTGACAGATTGGTTGAATTTGCCAAGGAAAACAATCGGTACAAGAGTGAACTGAAAAAGTACATCGCGCATTTCGCAATGATGAACGCGGCAAATCAAACCAAAGAAAACGGCGAGGGGTAATCCATATGAAAAAAATAATCGCAATTTGTTTAATCGCACTGGCGGGGTGCACGTTCCAGACCAAACATCGTGGGTATGTTTTTCCGTCTGATTTGGACACGGTGGCGTCTGAAATTAAAACCACCGCCCAGTTACAGGACAAAATTGGTGCGCCACAGGTTAAAACAATCTATGGCGATGACGTGTGGGTGTATTATGGCGCGGACGAAAACTATCGCGGGCCATTGCCAAAAACGTATGATAACAAGACCGTCTTGCTGGCGTGGGTGCGTGGTGACCGTGTGGTTAAAACACAGGTCTTGCACGATGCCGATTTGCCAGATGTTGTGATTGCCGATGGTGAAACAGAAATTCCAGCGGCGATTGAACTGAACGCATTGCAAGAATTGTTTAACAATATTGGCCGCTTTACCCCAGCGGGATTGGGCCAGTAAAAAACAATTTGGATTTTGCTATAAAATCGTGTAAAATGTCTGGGACAAGAGAGAAACAGATATGAAAAAAATTATTTGCTCGTTTTTAATGCTGGTTGGCGTGATTTGCGCGGCTGATGCGGCAAAGTTCACGTCGTGTGGTGCGGGGTATGTTTTATCGTCGCGCACAACCACAACCGATGGCGTCAAGACGCAGGAATGTGAAAAGCTGTGGTGTCGCGATTTGGAAACCGGCAAAATGATGGGCGATGGGAAATCGGCAAACAGTGGATATGTTTCGACCGCTGCGCCGGATCAGATTTGTGACAAAGATGGAAATTGCATTGATTGCTTTGGTGCACGCAAATGGTGTGGCGGCGAAGCGGCGGGCATTTGGAATCCTGAATATGGTGCGTATACCCGTGATGGTGCGGACAATGCGACATATCAATCATATCAAAAGGGCAGTTGCTTTGCATGGCGTTTGGAAAAGCCAGATTGCCCAGATGGTCAGACCGCAATTTTGCAGAACGACGAATGGGTGTGTACAATGTCTGTTGATGCAACAACAGGAACACGCGGTTCGGCGGTACGACGCGGGCCAACAATGCGTCGCGGTGTACTGCGATAAGAATAACGCCCCCGCGTGGGGCGTTTATTTTTTTAGTCAATTATTTGTTTTTCTGGTTTTTTTGTGATATAATGCGTGGGACAGAGAGAATGGCAACCGCAAAGGGTCTATTATGCCAAGTAAGAAATTAGATTTTAAGGCCGGTCAATATGTTGTGTACCCAACGCAGGGCGTGGGCAAGTTGGTTCGTACCGAAGAACAAACGATTGGCGACCAGAAAATAAAGATGTTGGTCATCGAATTTGAACGCAATCATATGACATTGCGCGTGCCGATTGAACGTGCGGAAATTTCTGGGTTGCGCCCGTTGACCACCGCCAAAAAGATGGACGAGGCAATCGCGTCAGCCAAGGGCAAGGCCGGTGCAAAGCGTATGATTTGGGCGCGTCGTGCCGCACAGTACGAAGAAAACATCAATTCTGGCGACCCAATGAAATTGGCAGAGGTTGTACGTGACCTGCAACGTCGTACGGCGGCGGATACGATGACGTTTTCTGCACGCCAGTTGTATTTGCGTGCGTTGGAACGTATGGCACAGGAATTTGCCGTCTTGCACAAGATTGATTTGGATGCCGCATCCGACAAGATAGAAGACATTCTGGGCGTGCCAAAGGAAATTGACCTGAATGCCGTTGAAAACGACGACGATGACGAAGATATGGACGAGGAATCCGAATAAGCAACATAAGTTTTGGGTAAAAAAAACACCGCCGTTCGGCGGTGTTTTTTGTTTTGGGAAATCTTACATAGTAAAATCTTCGCCCAGATATACCTTTTTAACCATTTCGTCCTGAATAATTTCGTCGGTTGTACCGTGTTTCAGGATTTTTCCGTCGTGCAACACATAACTGCGGTCGGTAATGCCCAGTGTTTCGCGCACGTTGTGGTCGGTAATAATCACGCCCAGACCGCGGTTTTTCAGTTGGGATACCAATGTACGGATTTCATTCACCGCGATTGGGTCAATGCCGGCGAATGGTTCGTCCAGCAGAATAAATTTAGGGTCATTTGCCAATGCACGCGCGATTTCAACGCGGCGACGTTCACCACCCGACAGGGCTGTTGCCGGACTGTGACGCAGGGACGATATGGAAAATTCGTCCAACAGTGCGTCCAATTTCTGGCGACGTTTTTTACGGTCTGGTTCGACCACCTCTAAAATAGACAGAATATTTTGTTCGACGGTCAGCCCGCGAAATACGCTGTTTTCCTGGGGCAGGTAACCGATGTGCAGGCGTGCCCGTTGATAAAACGGCAGGTGTGTTATGTCCTGAGAGTTCAGGAAAATCTGGCCACCGGTTGCCGCCAACTGGCCCGTGATGCAGTAAAATGCCGTGGTTTTGCCCGCGCCATTTGGGCCCAGTAACCCAACCGATTCGCCCTGACGTGCAATCATGGAAATATCGCGAATAACCATACGTTTGCCGTATGATTTAGACAAGTGTTCAATGCGTAATACGGATTGTTTCATAATTTTACCACCAATTCGTCTGTTAAAATTTTGTCGCCGTTGCTGGAATCAATGCGGACATTGCCCATCAGTGTAACGGTCTTGTTGCGTCGATTGTATTTTCCCGTTTGGGCGCGAATATTATCGGTTATTTTGGTGTCGCCACTCTTGCGGACGACCGTGCCGGATACGGATTCCAAGAATATAATGTCGGGTTTACCGTATTCTTGGCGGCCGGATGCGGCGCGAATCTTGAACGGTTCGCCATTTGTGTCCGTGCCGGCGAATACCGCGTTTGACATTTTGAATTGATTGCTGACGATGTCGGTCATATTGATTGCGGTGATGGGCGTCCACAATAATTGCTTGGTAAACAGTGAACCCGCGACCAACGCCGCCACCATTACCAGACCCCAACCGGTAAAGAAAAACTGCCACAGACGCTGTAATCGTCTGTGTTTAGTAAATATAATAAAACTACGTCTATCGCCTTGCACGGTGTCCAGTTTAGCGCGCCCGAACACAAAAAGCAATTTTTATATTTATTCAATAATTTTTTTATGTTATAATACAGGCACGAGAGATGAATAAAAAACTGCTGATTTTTATGTGTATGATTTCCTGTGCGGTGTCGTCCGCGCCGGCTGCGGTTACTATTAAAAAGGCCGCGCCCGTTGCAACACAGGCCGCATCTGTTCAGGACACAGGGGCCAGTTTAGTGCCAACCGTGTTGGGTTTGGTCAGAGGGGTTCAACGACTGAATGAAAAACAACGTGAATTAACCCAAGAATGCATCCCCGAGTCCCGAGAAATCACGTTCGTGAACAACACTATGAAAGAGTGGGCCAAGGTTGGCGAAATGACATCTGATGATGCCAAACGCGCACTGGGGCGTATGCCGTGCCCAGGGGGGACGGGTTATCAAATGGCGGTGCGTACAACACTGAATGGTGATGATGGCGATTTGGTTTGCTATGATAATTTCGGTTCGGCCAATGATAAAAATATGGTCTGGTATCAGTTTCCAAAGGCATCGGTTGCATCGTATTGCGACGACGGGTCACAGGCGTGCAAGAATAAAAAGACGGTTTCTGATATTTATGATATATTTAATTTGATTGATTTTTCCGAGAGTGATTATACCAAGCCAGAAGCGACAATGGCGATAAAGTTGATGTCGAAAATTGAAAATTGCAGCAACGCGCGTCTGTCGGCGAAGAAGCGTGCGATGTGGGGTGAATTTTTAACCAGCACGGTTGGTGGATTGGGTCAGAAAACAAACACCAGTTCAATTATGGAAACGGTCAGCGGACTCAGCAGTGGTGGCGGAATGTCGTCGTTGGGCGCAATCGTGTCACAATTTGCAGATAAATAAAAAACAGTCCCCGCGTGGGACTGTTTTTTTGCTTTACTCATATGGTGAAAAATCGTATAATATGCTGGATTATAGAAAGGAATTTTTCATGAAAAATAAATCTTGTGTATCAACATGGATTATATCACGCATAATGATGGCGGCGTCTGTCGTTGCACTGGCGGCGTGCGCGGGTCAAAAAAATGACGATTATGCACCCATTGACACACCGACGGTTGACTATGTGGAACAGTTGGACGTTTATTCTGCACCACATCAGGATTCCTTTTTGAATCAGTTGGCGATGAATTATCGTTCTTATGCTATTTATAATGCACGCACCAGCGGGTATTCCGAAATGGGCGAACTGTTCGCGCAAAAGGCCGTGGCGGCATTCAGTGGCGAAGTGCCATTCCCAGAAACATTGGATAATTGGCCGGTCGAAGATCAGCAGACCGCGTTCGAATTGTCGGCGGCGTATAACGATTTGATTGAACAATTCAAAAACGATGCGACCACAACCAATCCACAGTTGGCGGCCGAGGCACAGGCAAAATTTGATTGCTGGTTGTCGGCGGCGGCCAGTGGCCAAGATGGCACGGCACGTGAATGTCGCGATCGTTTCCAGCGTACACTGACCGCATTGCGCGATTGTCAGGGTGGCAAAATTGTAAACACGAAACAACAGAATTCTGCCATTGCGACAACAACGGCGTCTGAAACAGTTGCGGTTAAATCACGCATCACAAACGCCAGCAATGTTCCAACCGATTATTACCCAGATACACGTTCACTGCGCGCGGTAAATGGTGCGGGTCGTGCCCGCGAAGGGGTTATTATCGTGAACAACGTAAATGTTCCACAACACTTGATAAACCCAGTGCCGGTTCAACCAGTGGTGTTTAACCAGAATATTTACGGTGGCGACAAGAGCATGTCTAACAGCAACAACACCGCGGTTTTGGCGGCGGATTGTGGCAATAACGTGAATAATGCTGATTGTGTTCAGCAGCCGGCGGCCCAAGAAATTCCACAAATTGGTGATGAATTGGTGTCGCGCCAAGAATTTATCAACATGATGATGGCTATGCGCGCAGAATTGGCGGCAATCAATGCGCGCTTGGATCAAATTCAGGCAGCAACAAATGAAAAGACAATCATCAAGGTTCAGCAGATTCCGCTGGAACCCAAACAACACGTAATGGAAGAGGTGTTTGAAATCCGCTTTGATTTTAACAAGGCGACAATCAAGCCGGAATATCAGGATTTAATCCGTAAATTGGCGGATGCAACCCAGAATAACAAGAATATCAAGGTATCTGTGGTTGGACATACCGACACAATGGGCAGCAAGGATTATAACTATGCGTTGGGCGGCCGTCGTGCAGAGGCGGTTCAGAAAATGCTGATTAAATACGGCATCCCAGCCAGCCAGATTGTTGCGGTTTCGTCCGGCGAAGAAGATTTGGCTGTGCCAACCGCCGATGGCGTTGCAAATGCGGCAAACCGTCGTGTGCGTGTCGTCAAAGAAACGCACTATACCGAAGAAGCCAAGGCCGCACCGATTGTTGTCGAAGAATATTCAGCAACTGAACCATGCGGAATGTATGGTTGCGATGAATAAGGCATGGTTGACAATAATACTTGACAAAAAAGTTTTATTAGTTTAATCTGACCACTGTCAGAGAGATGTTTTGACAAGAGGCATTGAATATGACTGATAATGTGAGCAAGTTTAATACCGCGTCCAGCACATTGGCAAACAAGAATGCTGCTGGGGCAGGGTACAAGAAAGGTATTGCTGCGGTGAATTTGGCGGCCGAATTTATGGCGCGTGGTGTGAATTTACACGGCGGCAACCAGAGTGAAAAATAATTTCTGTGCCGATTAAATCGCTATTTGCACAGGGGGCTTTTGCCCCCTGTGTTTTTTTTTTAGAGCATAGATAATAGATAATAGATAATAGGTGTGCGCCGAATGGCGCACTTTCATATTACTGGATTGCCGCGCTACGCTCGCAATGACAAGGGTGCTAGCAGTGCAAGGCAAATAGATATAACAAGAACAAAAAGTTCGTAGGCAACAAGTTCCTAGAAATATAGTCATTCTTGTCGCGCGCTAAGTTCTCCTCCTGTGGAGGAGTACCCGATAGGGGGAGGTGGTCTTTTGTCTGAAAGTATCAAGCTATAATTACGTACTCTCTCGACCACCCCGTCCTGCGGACACCCCTCCAAGAAATCACCCACAAAATTTATCAATTTTGCGGGGCCCGACGGAGGGGAACTTAGTATGTTCTGGCACGTGTGTCGCCTGCGGACTGCGTCCTTGCTTTTTGTCATTCCGTGGCTCGACCACGGAATCTAGGTAATAAGAGAGCCGCGCCGAATGGCGCACTTTTTTATTCACTGGATTGCTTCGTCATTTCATTCCTCGCAATGAAACCGAGCGGTACGCGAAGGTTGCGGCAAGGACGTTGCGACACATGCACAAAAACAACTTCATTGCGAGCGTAGCGCGGCAATCCAGTAAATTATGTTGCGCGCAGTGCGCAAATCTTCACATTACTTTTACCCTCTGTACACTTTCCTGTTGCGTGGGAATTTTATCTGTGTTACAGTTATCTATGACAAGGCGAAGCGGCCATGTCGGGGCGTAAGAACCTCTAATTTACAGTGTCCGAGGGGACAAAAAATACCTCCAATCTATGATTTGGGTTGGAGGGTGGCGATATATTCGAATAAGCCCGCTATTTTCTGTAAATTATAGTTCTTAACCTCCAACCACCCGCCTTGGCAGGGTGTTTTTTTGCGCCCGATGGGAAAAGGGGGAAAGGAAAGTATGAAAAAAATTATTATCGCAATATTTGCAATTTTGTGCGTGCCATGTGTGACGCATGCGTACGATGCGGTCAAAATTTGTGCAATTCTCCAATGCAACGATGGTTTTTATGCTGATGAAGATAGTGTACGAAACGATAATTATAATAGGGTTTCATATTACACCAAATGCACCAAATGCCCAGGCAAAACATTGGCGAATGGTGGCGCGGCCAGGGTGCGCACATGGCAGGTTGATCTTATTGGCAGTCCGCATACCGGTCTGACACTGAAACCGATTGCGCCAAACAAACCGTTATTTCGGAGTGCATGTTATATTTCACAATATGATAATCAGACATTCAAAGATAGTACGGGTAATTGGCAATATTCTGGTGGTGATTGTAAATATTGATATCCAGGGGGAAAATAAAATGCAAAAAATCAAATCATCTTGGTTTCGTTTTTGGGCGGCGGTGCTGGCGTTCGTGGGCGTTATGCACAGTAAAGATGCCGATGCGGCACGTAAAGTCGTAAGCGTATCATGTGGTGGTATAAAAGACACTTATAACCGTTCCACATCCGAAGATTGCAAGATTGTATCAGAACGCGATAGTACAAATTTATATGCAGGCGATACGATAAATTGCTATTGCGATGATACGACATTGATGCAATATCAAATAACGTGTTCTTTTTCGCAGGTAACAGACCCTGATAGTGAGACAACGTATACGTATTGGTCGCTTGCTCATACATTTGGTACATGCAAGGCGGAATGTACCATTGGCGCAACGCGTTCTTGTTCAACATCGTCATACACTGGTACACAGACGTGTACAGTATTCGGCACTTGGGAAAGCACGTGTAACAAAACATCGTGCAAGAGCGGTTATTTGTTGATTGATGACATGTGTTACCCCGAATGCACTGTTGACGATGGCACTGGGTTCGAGATAACGATTTATGAGGGCAGCAGTAGCAGCACCGAGGCATAGTTTTATTATGACAATGTGTCCGCCCCCGCGGACACATTTTTTATTTACAGGATCGCCGCGACACACGATTATAGATTATGAAAAAATTATTTCTTGCTGGCCCAGAACAATGCCCACAGCCATCCGATGCCAGTCCAACTGAATACCCAACTGCCCAAACGAACCAGAATCATATCTTGCTTGCCCCGTGCCGTTTGGCGCGCAATCCATGCGGGGGCCAAGAATATGCCAATGGCCAGCAATACCGCGATTGCGTATTTTGCGATAATAAAAATCTGGTGCGTCGTTATCATTGGGCCTCAGAAAAAAGGGGGCGCGTGATTTCGCCCCCCGTTTGTTACATTTCAGGTAAATTATATACCATACTTTGCGGATTTGTCCAGTTCTTCTTCGATACGCAATAACTGGTTGTATTTTGCCATACGGTCAGTGCGTGACATAGAACCGGTCTTGATTTGACCCGCGTTTGTCGCAACGGCCAAATCCGCGATTGTGGTGTCTTCGGTTTCGCCGCTGCGGTGCGAAATGATTACGCCGTAATTTGCGTCTTGGGCCATTTTGATGGCGCGCAATGTTTCGGTCAATGTGCCGATTTGGTTCACTTTTATCAAGATTGCATTCGCAACGCCGGCGTCAATCCCGCGGCGCAGGCGCGCAGGGTTTGTCACAAACAGGTCGTCGCCAACCAACTGGCATTTTTTGCCGATTGTTTCGGTCAGTTTTTTCCAACCCGCCCAATCTTCTTCGGCCAATGCGTCTTCGATAGAGATAATTGGGTATGTCGCAATCAACTGTTCGTAAAATTCAATCATCTGGTCTGATGACAATTTTTTGCCTTCGAAATTATATACGCCGTCGGCATAAAATTCAGATGACGCCACGTCCAGACCGATTGAAACCTGATCACCTGGGGTGTAACCCGCATCGCGAATTGCGGCGATAATTGTATCCAATGCCTGTGCACAAGAATGAAAGTTTGGTGCAAAGCCGCCTTCGTCGCCGACATTGGTGGAATTGCCGCCGGATTTCAGAATCTTTTTCAAATGGTGGAATATTTCAGAACCCATACGGATTGCGTCTGCTTCGGATTTTGCGCCATTTGGAATAATCATAAATTCTTGGGCGTCCAGACCGTTGTCGGCGTGCGCGCCACCGTTGATTATGTTCATCATTGGGCGTGGTAATACGCATGGATTGGCGTTGCCATATACGCCCGCAATGTACTTATATAATGGCATGCCCGATTGATTGGCTGCCGCGTGCGCCGCCGCCAATGACACGGCCAGAATCGCGTTTGCACCCAATTTGTCCTTGTTCTGTGTGCCGTCCAGTGCCAGCATTTTTTCGTCCAATGCGGTCTGGTCATTTGCCGCCATGCCAATAATCGCAGGGGCGATGATTTCATTTACATTGCGAACGGCGGTTGTGACACCTTTGCCCATATATGCGTCGCCACCATCGCGCAGTTCCAATGCCTCGAAACTGCCAGTTGATGCACCCGACGGTACGGCCGCGCGACCACGTGCGCCCCCAGATAATACAATGTCGCATTCAACGGTTGGGTTGCCACGGCTGTCCATAATTTGGCGTGCATGAACTGATTTTATTTCATACATATTTGCTTCTCCTTTCGTTTCATTTCTTTGTGTAATATTTGTCTTGCCCTTATACCAAAATTTTTTTTATAATGGAATAACAAATTGCAAGGAATGGAAAGAAAGATGTCTCTGTTTTCAAAAAAATTAGTATCTGTTGTATGTTGCTTGGCCCCGTTCAGTGCGGGCGCGGCCACGTTTTCGGGTGGGCTGAATATCGGCACAACTGATGCCAGTAAAACGATTGACGCAACGGACACCAGTTTGGTACTGGGCGACGGTTCAACGACCAATGGTTTGAATGTCGCGGGTGCGGTTTATGTTGGTGGCACGGGGCAGGGCGGTAACGGCGATTTGGCAATCTTGCGCGATACGGGCTCTTTTACCATTCAGTCCGATGGCGATGTTGTTATTGGTAATAATCTGGAAATTAAATCCGGCATGACGCTGGGGATTCAGAACGGCACGGCGGCGGGCATTGATGTGTCGGTTGGTGGCACGATAAATGCGCTGGGCGCGCTGAGTGTTGCGGCAAACAGTGGTGTTGCCGGTGGCGGTATCAATTCATTTACGTCGGGCGCGATAAACGCAAATGACACGTTGCGTATTATTGCAAATACCATCAATACCGGTGCGATTGATGTGAATGCGACAAATGCCAGTGCTGATGTCAATTTGGACGCAACTGATTCAATTACTATGAAGCAGTTCACGTACAAGAATGCAAACAATACTGGCAAGATTACAGCGGGTGGCGATATCACGTCGGGTACAATTCAAAATTCTGCGGGTTCGCTGAATGTGACGGCGGGCGGTGATTTGACGTTGAACAATACCGACACCACGGGCAGTTTGGAAAACAAGGCCGCGGGTACGGTCACCATATCGGCAAAAAATATTACTGTCGCGGGCGCAATTACAAACGAAGATACATCTGGGACAATGAACATCAATGGTGACAGTTTGACCATCAATGGTGGTAACGGCCAGAATGCGTCTATTGTCAACAGTGGTGTGTTTGTTGCGAATATTTCGGGCCTGACCAAAATTGCCCAGAATATCGATTGGAACAATATGACCGACAGTGGCAAATTCACGCTGAAAACCGGTTCTTTGCAGATGACGGGCGATATCTTGCTGAAACAGGGTATGGCAAATATTGAAACGACGCTGGGCGATATGTCGTTTGGTGCGATTTCTAATGCGTCGGTTTTACCACAAGAGAATATTGCCGGATTGACACTGAACAGCGCGGGTAATTTCACATCAACATCGATTCGCAATACGGGTACATTGGAAATTCGTGGTCTGACCATCACAACGGGTGCAATTTCCGGTGATGGTGCGGCCGCAAACGCAACGATTTCGACGTCTGGCGCATTTGTGGGGGGCGACGTTTCCAACACAGATGGCAGCAGAATGCGCATTGACGGTAATACTGTAAAGGTGGCAAGTGTTACAAACACCGGTGATTTGCGTGTGGCGGCATCGGCATCGTCCACGGGGGCATTGACGGTTGATGGCAATGTGGTCAATGGTTCGACCGCGGGTGGCGAAGGTGTCTTGGACATCACGGCGCGCAATATCACGATTGGGGGTGATTTGACAAACAATGCCGGCACGATGACGGTCATCGGTTCGGGCAGTGCCAGCGATAACATTTCGGCCAAGAATCTGAATGTATTGGGCGGTTCGGTTGAAATGAACGCACTGATTGGTAATATTCAAATTCTGGACAAAATGATTGTGTCTGGCGGTAAATTGAGTTTGCGCAGTGCAGTTAAAAACCTGACTGTTGAAAATTCGGTACAAATTGATGGTAATTTTGTCGCCAGTGGCAGTGCCGCGGCAAATGCGGGCGACATGTCGGTCGCGGCGGACGGAACAAATGCGTTTGTACTGAAATCAAATAACGGCACAATTAACATTGGCGGTGATGTTAGCGTTACAGATACGACCGCGCGCACGGTGCGCATGGACGCGTCCTTGATGGACGTCGGTGGTGCCGCCGTGGCGACAAATGCAAATCAGCGTTTGATATTCGGTTCGGCGGATGCGTCACGTGCGGCGGGGCAAACGCTGAATGTTGCGGGCGCGGCATCGGCAACCAATGGTGCGTGGCTGGAAATTGCGGCGGCGAATGCAAATGTTGCATCGCTGACGAATCGCGGCACGACAAATGGTTTGATTGTATTGTCTGGGGAATCATTGACCGCAACGACGGGTGACATCAGTGTTGGTGGCGAATTGTTGTTTAACGATACAACACCAACATGGGGTATGACCGGTATGGTTATCAGTGGCACTGAATACACCATGGAAACCAGCGTGGGCGGTATGTCTTTTGACAGCGCGACAATCGCCAATGGCAAAACGTTGACATTGACGTCACACCAGAATTTCACAATGGCGGGTGCGTTGGCGACCAATGGCACGGTTAAAATTGATGCGATGGGCACGGCAAAAATCGGTGGTCAGACCAGCAATGGCGGTACATTGACAATAAACGGTGCAACCGTCGACATGGGCGCATTGGTCAGCAGTGGTAACGCCAATATCAACAGTACGTCTGACCTGACGATGGGCCAGATTGACAATACCGGCACAATGAATTTGGTCGCGGCGGATTCCATCACCGCGGGGGCGATTGAATCGAACCTGAAATTGAATATTTCGGCCGAAAAATTGAATATGGCAATGCTGACCGTGTCGGGGGGCAGTGCGGTTATCAATGCACCAACAATCACGTCTGATGATTTGATTTCGGTTGCGGGTAATATAACGCATGCGTCTGACGTTGCGGGTGCGGCGGCATCTGGGCTGAGCATTGTTGGCAACACAAACGTCACCGCGGGCAGTTTGACCGCCACAGGCGCGTTGATGGCAAATACCGGTGCGGTTGCGTACACGGTTAAAAATGCTGTTGCGTTTACCGGCGCGGCAAATGTTGCGGCGGGCGCAACCACGGCGATTTCATCTGAAAATTCCAGCATCGCATTTGGCGGCATTTCAAATAATGGTACTTTGACGCTGAGTTCGGCGCGCGGTATGACGCTGGGCGCGGTTGATAATAACGGCGATTTGACGATTGCGTCGGGCGCAGATGTGGCAAATGTTGATTACTTTGCCAATAATGGCACGGCAACATTGTCGGGCGCGGGTATGAAATCTGCGGGCGCATTTACAGTAAAGAATTTGTACCAGAATTACGCGGGTACAATCGCGGCGCGTGATGCAAATATCACCGGCAACAGTTATGCGCTGTCCGCGTCGAATGTGATTGTGGGCGGTAATATTCAGCAAACATCAGGTGCACTGGACATCAATACAACTGACCTGACGGTTGCGGGAAATATTGATGTTAAAAACATGCGCGCATATTCAAACGCGGGCTTGACAGTTGGCGTTACCGGTAATGTTTCGGGTGGTGTGCGCTTTGGCGGACTGCAAGAAATGACGATTGGCGGTAACTATCTGTTCGATAATGACAGTGGTCTGTACGTTGATGTCAGACGTCGTGATGTGCTGACCGCGCCGACACGTAATTACTGGTCATCGGTCAGTTTGGCGGACGACAACACGCTGGGGCGCATCACAAATGCCACAGACGGTAATGCGGGCGCATTGATTCAGGTTGATGGTGCATTCACGTCTGACCTGACACTGTCGCGCAATCCATCGACTGGGTTTGCAAACGCGACCGACCAAATTGGTGTTGCGTTGCGCGAATTGGCAACGGCGGGCGATGCAATCTGGCTGGTACATGCGGACGATGGCATTACAGAATTGGGTGACAAACTGCGCAATCTGAATGTTGTTGTGTGCAACAATACGGGTACGTTGTGCTATGACTATTTCAGCGGCGCGCTGGTTGATGCAGATTCTGCATATTTGACCGTGCGTGACACCGATGGCGATGGTATCGACGACAGTATTTATTTGGTATTCGATCCACGCTTTGGCGGGCCGGTTGAGGTGTTCAAGATTCAACCGATTGTTGGCCGCACCCCAGGTCACACCAGTGGCGAATATATGTCCGCAGGCGCGTTGGACGACATGTTGGATGGCGCAGCCGCCGGCAAGGGATTCTATGGTCGTCATGCGCTGGAAATGTTGCCTGTGATATTCCGTGGCACAAATCTGGAACAGTTGGGTAACGAACTGTACAAGCGTATGGAAGATTACAATACAAATCGCGATGGTACGGCGTTGTCACGTTTCAGCCGCTTGGTTCAGCCACGTGAAATCGAACAGGTCGTGGGCAGCATTGTCTTGAATGAACATACTAATTTCCGTTCATTCGAAGACCGCATGTTCGACGAATTTATCTGGAATCGTAACCGCAACCTGAAAAAGGCATGGGTTGACGCAGAATTTGGCATGTTCAACCAGAAAGTGTCTGATGGTAAACGCGTTGATGGCAACCGTATCAACGTCGCAGGCGGATTTGACTGGCAACATTCTGAAACATTGATTCTGGGGTTGACAGGGCGTATATCGCACATGTCGGCGGACAACTCTGATTCTATGAATTTGGGCTATACCGTTGAAAATCCGTTCATCGCCGGCAATGTTGATGTCAAGGTTGCAGATACCAATATCGGTCTGGGTGGGTATTTGATGCAGACCTTGGGCGAAAAGACACGCGTTTATGGTAATGCGTTCTTGGATATCCATGTATTGGATACCACACGTCACCAGACATACATGAACGGTGCGATTGATGGTACGGGCTATGACGTTGCATTCACCAGTGAATGGGGCTTGTTGCATGACTGGTTGAACCAGTATGTCGTGGGCAATATGTATGCGCGCGTTGGGTATAACTTTGGGTTCTCGTTGACGGAGAAGGCCCGTGGCCACGATTATATGGATATGGAATCTGACGGGTATCTGATCTTTACCCCTGGGTATTCGTTGACCGCGCAAAAGCGTATCTATCCGTCGGCATGGTTCCAGATTCGCCCATATGCGACAATCGGAATCGAATACGATGTGTTGGGCGCGCCAGACAACGCGAAGTACAAGTTCTCGGTCGCAAATTCGTTCACAAAGTATGATATCGATATTGATCCAATGTGGGCGAACATCGGCGGTGGTGTGGAAATGCTGTCGGCCAGTGGCTTGCAGATTGGGCTGGATTACCGTTACCAGTACAACCAAGATATTCAATTACATAATATCAAGGTTTCCGGTTCATATCGTTTCTAAAAAAAAACACCCCGCACCGCGGGGTGTTTTTTTACGGGTACGCGCAGCGCGACCAAACCGTCACGAATGCCCCGCAGTTGTGGTATGCCACAACGAGGGAAAGATGAGAACCAAGTTCGAATCCGCGTCCCGCGGAAAAAAATAAAAAACGAAAAAAAAGAAGGCGAAAGATTCCCTCGGCTGGCGCATAAATGCGCTGTGCCTGCGGGGCACTCGTTCCCGTCCGCTGAAAGCGGACTGCGCTCGCCAAGGGCTTGCTGACTCGTAGTCGAACCAACATTACTGCGTAATGTTCAGGTATCAAATCCAAATTCGCCCAAAACAGCAATAAAAAATGGTGCGCAAAGCACCGTTTTTTATTGCTGGTCGGGGCGAAAGGATTCGAACCTTCGACATCTTGCTCCCAAAGCAAGCACTCTACCAGACTGAGCTACACCCCGAAACGACAACGATTATAACAGTATTTTTTTCAAATGCAAATATTAAAATTTATTTTATGCTTGCCCGCATGGGGGAAAAACTTATATCATTATATCAAATGTCAAAGTTATTGCGTTTTTTACCAATTTTGTGTGCAGTGTGTGTTGCGTGTGGTGGTACGGCCGGCGCGGCCACGCGTGCGTCGGACTATGTCAGCGCGAATACATATAACAACATGTATCCGTACATGAATAACGCGATGCGTACGGGGTTGAACCCAGGGACAAGCCCCAGTCAAAGCACGAACCAGATTGATGTTTTGACGCGTACGATACCGACGGGTAATGCCGCATCCACCACCACGCGTCGCGTGGTTTCGCGTTCCACCACCGCGCGCAGCGCGACCAAGACCGGCACTGTTGCCGCCGCGGCCAATACCGCCACCACAACGGGAACAACATCAGGAACATCAACCTCACGTCGTGTTGTCGCGCGCAGCGCATCGCGCAGCGGGGTGACATCGGGTGCGACAACGGCGCGCAGTTCGGTTGGCGTGGCGTCTGGGCGTAATGTTCGTGCGCGTACGGTTCGTGGCAATGGCACGGTGACGCGTGACGATGCGGTATCAAATACGCAAAATACCGCCACCAACACCACCAGCGGCAGTCATACCAACGTTACGGCGGCGCGATGCTTGGCGGATTACAGTGAATGCATGGATGGGTACTGTGTGCGTGAAAATACCGCATACAATCGGTGCTATTGCAGTGCCAAGTTGTCCCAGATTGATGCGCAGTACCAGCCGGAAATCGACAGTTTGATAAAGCAAATCTTGACCATGCGTGGCACGAATCGGTGGACAGAGGCCGAGATGAACGAGTATTGGATGAGTGTTGTCGGCAAATACCGTGGCGAAAATTCGTGGACTAATTTGGACAATGCATTGAATATTGATTGGGCCAGTTTGGAAAGCCGTGCCCGTGGTCAAAACGCATTTGTAACGGGGCATGATTATTGCATGCAGCATTTGCAGGGCTGTTTTTACATGGCGGCAAATCTGCGTGATATATATCGGTCTGATATTGCACGTGATTGTGCATCTTATGAAAAGTCGTTACAAAAACTGAAAAATGCAGCAGAAAGTATAATAGGAACATATAAATGAAATCTTTGTTTGGTATAGAATATGGCCGCGGCGCGACCGCGAAAGTTGTCTTGGACGGGCCGGCGTTGGCCCCCGCCGCGGTGCAGAAAATGTACCCCGATGCAAAATGGACAATGGTTACGGCCGATCCATATGATGCGGATTTGTGGGCGCGTGACCGCTTTGGTGAAAATCTGTTGATTCAGAAAAAAATTTATGCGGCAACGCCCGACGCGCCACACGTGATGATTGGGGGTGACCATTCGGTGAACTTTGGACACTTTGCCGCATTGGCGGACAAATTGATACCGGACGATTTGTGCCTGATTTATATTGACGCGCATTTGGACGCGCATACGCCGGAATCGTCGCGCACACAGGCGTCGGGCGCACCACACGGCGCGAATGTCCGCGCATTGGCGGGCGATGGGGACGAACGCTGGTTGGGGTTACAGGCACGTGTGCCGGCACTGCGCCCAGAAAATGTGTTCTATTTGGCGTCTCGTTCGTACGAGCCCGCAGAAATAGATTTTGTGCACCAAAATAATATCTTTATGCGCACGCCGTTGGATTTGGACACGCCGGAAAAGATTGATCGTGTGGTTGGCGAAATTTTCCGCCAGATTGATGACCGCCCGTATGTAGTATCGTTTGATTTTGATGCGATTGACCCGAATACGTTCGCGTCGGTACTTGTCCCAGAGCCAAATGGTATTTCATTGTCAGCGGCGCGCCAGTTGACGCATGCATTCGCACCCGATGCGCACAGTTTTGAATTTGTGGAATATGCCCCACGCGATGGTGATGTGCAGAGTGCAGATATCGTTCGCGAATTGGTTGGTATTGCGTTGGCGGATTAGAGCCGTTCACACATCAAATTATGTTGATAAATATTGCGGGCCAAATCGTCACTGATTTGGCCCCAATCGTTTGCACGCCCATATATCGGTATGCATGGCGCACAAGTGTTATTCGGCAATGGTGTATTTTTCGCACAAGACGCGACGAATATCGCGCATGCCAGTATGCATAGTTTCTGCATGTGTGGTAACCTGTTGTTGAATGATTGTTTGTTGGGCTGTTGCATGTTGGCGCGCCGCGCTGCGCTGGCATTGCAAAACGCCAACGCGCACGCCCGCGCAAAATGCGAATAAAATAAAAGCGGACAATGCCGCCATCAAATATATTTTCATAATGTTCCCTTTACAAAAAAAACGGGGCGATGCCCCGTTTTTTTACTGATTCATGGAATTAAAGAAATCTTCGTTCGTTTTGGTCAAACGTAATTTGTCCAACAAGAACTCCATGGCCTCTAATGTGCCCATTGGGTTGATAATGCGGCGCAAGACGTACATTTTTGACAATGTGTCTTTGCCCACCAACAGGTCTTCTTTGCGTGTGCCGGATTTCGTGATGTCGATTGCCGGATACACGCGTTTGTCGGACAGTTTTCTGTCCAAGATAACTTCGCTGTTGCCTGTACCCTTGAACTCTTCGAAAATAACTTCGTCCATTTTTGAACCGGTATCGACCAGCGCAGTTGCAATGATGGTCAGCGAACCGCCACCTTCGATATTACGGGCGGCACCAAAGAAACGCTTTGGACGTTGCAGTGCATATGCATCAACACCACCGGTCAAAACCTTGCCACTGGATGGAACGCAGGTATTATATGCGCGCCCCAAACGTGTGATGGAATCCAGCAAGATTACGACGTCTTGTCCGGCCTCTACCAAACGTTTGGCCTTTTCGATAACCATTTCGGCAACCTGAATGTGACGTGCGGCGGGTTCGTCAAATGTGGACGAAATAACCTCTCCCTTGACGCTGCGTTGCATGTCGGTAACTTCTTCGGGACGTTCGTCAATCAGCAAAACAATCAGTTTTACATCTGGGTAATTTGTTGCGATGGAATGCGCAATGTTTTGCAGCATAACGGTTTTACCGGTACGTGGTGGCGCAACAATCAAACTGCGTTGACCCTTGCCAGTTGGGGAAATCAGGTCAATCACGCGTGCCGACAGGTTGCGACCCTTGTCCTTGTCATCGGGCACTTCCATACGTAACATTTCATCAGGATACAGTGGTGTCATATCATCAAACGACACACGGTGACGCAATTTGTCAGGATTGTCACCATTTACGCGTTCAATCGTTTCCAATGCAAAATAGCGTTCTGATTCATTCTGGGGGGCTTGGATTTGTCCCTCAATATAATCGCCGGTTTTCAAGCCGTACTTTTTAATCAAATTTGGTGACACATACAGGTCATCTGGGCCGGCCAGATAGTTGCTCTCGGGTGCGCGCAAGAAACCAAAACCGTCCTGCATACGTTCCAAAACGCCGTCACCAATCAATGTAATCTTGTTATCGGCGGCAAAAACACGCATCACGGCAAAGCGCAGTTGTTGCACATTTAACTGTGATGGATTTTCAATACCCATATCTTCTGCCATTTTCAGCAGTTGCTGTGGCGATTTCGCCTTTAATTCATTTACGTGCATAAAATAAATCCTTTTGTGGGGGTGGGCTGAATGCGGGAATCCGCGACCCAATTTGTCTTTTGACCCACATATTATACGCATTTTAGGGCAAAAAGTCAAGAAATGTTATTTTTACTTGCTTTTTCGGCGCATAATTGCTCTCATTTAGTATATAAGTAAAACAAAGGAAGTGAATATGGCAGGCAGCATCAATAAAGTGATATTGGTTGGTAATGTTGGTCAAGAACCACAGGTGCGCACAATGCAGAGCGGGCAAAAGGTTGTCAGTTTCTCGTTGGCGACATCTGACAGATGGCGTGACCGTGCAACTGGTGAACAAAAGGAACAAACCGAATGGCATCGCGTTGTAATCTTTAACCCAAATTTGGTAGAGGTTGCAGAACGCATGTTGCAAAAGGGTACAAAACTGTATTTGGAGGGTTCTTTGCGTACCCGCAAATGGCAGAATCAACAGGGTGCAGATGTGTTCACAACCGAAGTGGTTTTGAATCCATTTGCAGGACAGATGGTTATTCTGTCGGGGGCCAAGAGTTTGGATTCCCAGAACGTGGGTGGTGATACGTCCGCACCGGCCGCCGCCGCGCGCGAAGAAATCCAGACAACACCGTTGGATGATGAAATCCCATTCTAAGGGTAAAGATTTAATAAAAACGCGCCACACCGGCGCGTTTTTTGTTGGCAGATATGCATTTATGAAAAAGTGCCCATGGCTTTTGACGTGATTTGCTTGAAAATCGAAAACAAAAGTACTACAATAGCCACATCAACAGGAAAGGGAGTTGCATTATGCCAAAGAAAGAACCGGTTAAAAAATCTGCGCCAAAGCGCGTGCGGAATGTGCGCACTCGTCGCACAGAATCTGATCCAATCGCGGCCGCGGTTGAACGTATGTATAATAAATCCGCGCCATTATTGGTATGCGAAGGGTTGTTGTTTGGTATTGCGGCAATTTGGATGTTTATCAATCCTGTTGCAATTTTGAACGTGTTGACATTCGTTATTGGTATCGGTTTGATACTGTTTGGGTTGTACCGCACGATTTCGGGGTTTATTGTATCGCGTAATATCGGCGGTGGCTGGATCGACGTGATATTTGGTCTGGTAAATATTGCGTTGGGTGTTGTGTTCTGTGTGTACCCAACGGGTTCAATTATCGGACTGACATTGATTTTCGTGGTGCTGTTTTTGTTCAAGGCACTGCGTGCGCTGGTGTTCGCCATCAATATGGCGCGCGCCCGTTTTGGTCATTGGGTAATTGACCTGATTATCGCAGTTGCGCTGGTCGCGCTGGCGGTGGCATTGTTGTTCTGGCCATTGGCGGCACCAATCGCGATTGTGTATTATCTGGCCATAACGTTGTTGCTGTATGCAGCATCAGATATATACATGTATATCGAATTGCTGAAACTGAAACGCAATGTACTGAGTTAACAAATCAACGGATAAAACGCCGCCCATTCGGGCGGTGTTTTTTTACTCGCCGTATACCAAGATACAATTACTCCAAACCAATGGCCACGCATTAAAGTATTCTGTTTCTACATATGATACTTTACGTATGCCCGCATTAAATGCGGCCTTGGCGATACTTCGTTCAGTTTCCAATGGAATAAAAAATAAAATTCCAGTGTCGCAGGCCTGACCGTATCTTTGATGTGATAGTTGTTCAAAATCTGTATTTTGTAAATCTATTTGATTTATGTATGGTGTATAAACGCAAGCAGACAAAGACATAGCAGTTGCAGTTGCGATAAGTAGTTTTTTCATTTTTTATCCTTTGTTATTAAATAAAATTGTTTGTTTTCGGCCAAAACATGTAAATTAAATATATTAAACAAATTGTACCAATAATCCCAAGTACAGGAGCGATAGTAAACAGTGCTATAGTCAAAATTGTTAGAACTGCTAATAAGATAAAACCACCAAAACGTGCGGAACCTTTGACTGCCGGCAGGTCGCCTAGTTGCATTCTTATGCCTGTTATCGTACCGTCCAAACGGGCCGCGGCTGACGGGGACTCATAAACGCGCGGAGATGACTTCATGTTGTGAATTTGCTTCTTTATCATTTGATATATTTCTTGTTGCGGAATTTTGTCGGCGTCTTTCCATGATTTTAACATGTATTTATGTGATAGCATGATTAGTGCAATAGCGCGTTCATTCTTAAAAAATTGTTCCCAAAAAAAATCATCTGGTATCTCTTCATTTGGCAGTACCCATTTGTGTCTATAGATTATTTTCTCCATCTTTTCTAGTTCTTGCCCATATAAAGTATTTGTGTATTTTTCTATTTCTGCTTTGTATGAATTTATATCTGCTGTTGGAGAGGGGGGCGGGGCGGGTTTTGGCATATTCATATTTGAAGAAAGTGCATTTGCCAAAGCATCATACGCGGCAAATAACGAGCTGATATCAAAAAAATATTTTTTTTCTCCGTCATTTGTTCCTACGGTCAGCACATCAACTGGAATAATTTTTCCTTTGTGATTTACATGTATGAGTTCTTGTAACAGCATTTCAAATTCTGGATGTTGACGCGCAATATATTCTTTTTCTTCCCTAATGCTATTCACTTTTATTATTGGAACATCATCTTTCAGTGTGTACACCTTATCGTTTTCAGATATACTAATTGCATTATTTTTAGGATCAAAACTTGACATCAGTTTTCCTTTTGTTTTTTGTGTGTTTGTAAAATGTTTTGCATGGTTTTTGCATATTGCAGTAATAGATTTTTATCACATAATTCATTTAATATATATTTATTTCTGTGCATTGGTGCCAGTTGGGGAATCTCTGAATAATCTACTTTTCCAAAATGACCAAGCATTATAAAAGCATCGCTATACAAATCTCCTAGTGTTGGATGTTTGCCGACTGTTTTAAAGTCATCTATTACTTTTCGGACAACCAAATCTGCACTAAAAGTCATTCCGCCCAGCATGTCGGCGGCCAGTTGGGCAGGTGGATAGGTGTTCTGTATATGTGATATGTGTAGCATACAGAAATATTTTATGTAGCCAGAAATAATAAATTCCGAAGTGTTTTTTTCAGTATCGTGTGATAAAAGATGTGCGTTGTCGGTCAAATAGTATTTCAGGACGTCGTAATCAGAGAAGTTATCATTAGTCCAATTTAATTGTTTCTTTTTTTTAGACAAGAATTTCGCTAATGCAATTATGCAACACAGAATAAAAAGCCATAAGATAATCATTTTTTGTCCTTTGTTTGATTGTAACCTTGGATGATGAAGTCAATAATTTTTGCGATTACAAATGGAACACAAAAAGCCGTGCTGGCTATACCCCAGGTTGGTGTACCAAATAGATAACAAGATTTCAAACTTGCACCGCATATTATTTGACCGAATCCTGTATAGCGGCGAAATTTTATCATTGTAATGGCAGACAATAATATCCCAATAAAAAAGCACAGTCGGCGTGTGCCTGCATTTCGTGGTAATATTAGTCGTAATATCAGTTGCCAAAAAGGTTTTGTTTTAATCCAGAGGCGCTTTAATTTCGGAAATAATACGTATTTTAGTCCTCTATATATTTCTACTGCAATACGCGTAGCACAAAATGCCATTCCGAACCATAGGATTAGCAATAAAAAAACAGTAAAAGTATTTTCTTTCATAACGATTTTCCTATAATAGATCCAAAAATTATTGCTGTAACTCCATCTTTTACGGTGTAGCGAGTTATATTTGTGTCGTTTTCTTTTCGGAATTTTTTGCGACAATGAGTCCAAATATGATTACAGCAAAATAAAATAAAACTTGCACACAACAGTTATTCAAACTCCATATGCTGGTTGAAAAGCATAAGGCAATTACACTGGTAACATATGCAATATTTGCCTTGCTTATTTTTGGCGCGTTCATTTCATCTCCTTTGTATAAAAAATCCACCTGAGCAATGCAGGTGGTTGGAGGTTAAGAACTATAATCTGGTATAGCGGGTTTATTTTAATATATCACCACCCTCCAACCATCGGTTGGAGGTGTTTTATGTCCACCACAGACACCAGATTCAGAGGTTCTTACGCCCCAACACGGCATCGCCATGTCAATGGGTATTGTATCATTCAAAGGGTGTTTTTCAAAGTAATATTTATCAGATATGCAAAACTTGAAATTTGCCGAAAGATAGTATAGAATAGGGGCTGTGCGCCCTTAGCCCAGCTGGATAGAGCATCGGATTTCTAATCCGCAGGTCGCAGGTTCGAATCCTGCAGGGCGCGCCAAGATTAAATGCGCAGTCACATGAATTGCACGTTGCGGGGAACTTAGATTCGAACCTGCGACGGGGAGCAGTTCGACCCGCAGCAAAAAGGCGGAAACGCGCCGGTCGCCGACAGGCGATTTTGCAAGGGCGGCGTCAGACAATCCTGCAGGGCGCGCCAAGATTAAATGCGCAGTCACAGGATTTGCACGTTGCAGGGAACTTAGATTCGAACCTGCGACGGGGAGCGGTTCTGACAATGAGTAGGCAAGCCAAGCATTATTTGCGCAGGCGAGCCGTCAGGAATGCCGCGCAGGTGTGTCAACACCGAGCGACCCGAATGCATTGTTGCATTGCGCCAAGATAAATGCGCCGGCGTTGCGCAAATTTTTTTATAATGGGGACGAAAATGGCACAGCAAGATATTGTTGCTTTCTTGGAGAAAAATTACCCGAACGAAAAAATTAAATATTTGGGGCAGGGCAGTGATTCTGATGCGTTTCGTGTTGGTACGCGCGTATTTCGTTTTACCAGTAAAAATATTTCTATTTATGCCAAGGACGCAGATATCTGCCACTTTGTTCAACCGTACGTTGATGTTCAAGTGCCTGATATTCAAATTGTTTATCGCGATGGATTTCAATATGCCGTGCATGAAATGTTGATGGGTGAACGTTGGTCGTGGCACAAGTTTCAGTTTTCACCCGCGCGCCAGCGCAACCTAGCGCGGTCGGCGGCGCAATTTTTGGCACAGTTGCATTCGATTGATACGGACGCGTTGGTGCGTGCCGTGCCCGCGGTGCGTGATGGCGTGCCATACATTGATTTTGATTTGGTTGTGCCGTATTTGAAACCCTTTATGACCGCACGTCAATTACGTCGTTTTCGTGAAATGTACAATCGCGTTGTAAATGCGCCGATTGATAAGTCCGATATGGTGTTGGTACATATGGGATTAAAGGGGGCAAATTCCGTTGTGTATCCCGATGGTCGGTTAAAGGGTGTGTTTGATTTCTGTAATTGCGGTATCTATGAACGTGGGCGCGATTTGGTTCTGTTTTCATTGTCGCGTAATGGGCGGCTGTATCGCGAATTTTTACGCGAGTATCAACGGCAGACGGGTGTGCGCGTATCGCGCAAGCATATTCGCGAATTGGCGTTGGTGGAATTTTTGTGGGCCAAGCGTTGGTATGTTGGCGACGCGTTCAGTCCAATCGGCGCGAACGTCGTGGCGCGCAATGTTGGATTGGTGTTGATGCATTTCTATCATTTGCCAGAAATTACGAAACCATTGGTGCGCCTGTTTATGAAGATTCATGCGCGTATGGTGCGGAAATAGAATTTGTTCCTGTGGCGACCGATGTGGTGTGCGCGTATAATGTACGTGTACAGAGTTCAAAGGAGAGCCCACATGCGACGCGTTTTTCAATTTGTCTTTGCAATGATTGTTTCGTTTATCCCAGGTGCGATTGGCAGTATGTATTCGCCGAATGGGGCGTCTGACGCGTGGTATAATATGTTGAATAAATCCATTGTGACGCCTGACGGTTGGGTGTTTGCATTGGCGTGGGCGATTTTGTATGCGCTGTTGGGGATTGCGTTATTCTTGGTCATACGAAATGAAAAAACGCGTTTGTCCAAGGGGCGGGCGTATCTGTTATTCTTGGCCCAGATGGTGTTGAATGCGTTGTGGTCATACGCGTTCTTTGGCGCGCATATGATGGGTTGGGCGTTGGTTGTGCTGATTGCACTGATATTCGTGGCGATTATGATGATGCGTGCGTTTCGTCCGTTTTCCAAGTGGGCGTCGTATCTGGTTTGGCCGTATATCCTGTGGCTAAGTTTTGCAGCATATTTGAATATAGCGATTGTTTGGTTAAACTGATATAAAAAATCCCACACCAGTGGGATTTTTTATATTTTCAAAATTTTGAATTTAGGGTCGCCAACATTCAAATATTTTAACCCCAATTCTTCGACATAATCAGAACTGTAATGTTGCAGTAAGTCGATGTGTCGGTTCAGGGTGTTTAATTTTTCCTGTTCCGCCATCAGTTGCGTTTCCTCTGTATTCAGACGCCATATGTTGACGATAAACCGCTGGACATTGACCGTGCCCCAGAATATACGCACAAACATAAACAGCGCAAATGCCAGCATCAGAATGCCAACCTTGCCCCGCCAACCGGCCGCCCAAGCGCGCCCGATGAATCCAAAGAAATTTTTGATTTTTTCCCTCATAGATGGCATTATATCATAAATGTTTAGTGATAATCAAATTTTTGCTGCACCATTGGCGGGAATTACCGACAAACCGTTTCGGCGGGTTTTGCGTGCGTTTGCACCAAATGCACCATTGGTGACGGAAATGATTTCGTGCCATTCGTTGGTGGCGGCACATAAAAATTGTCCACGTAATTTCGACAGATATGACGACGAAGGGGCGGTCGGCGCACAGATTTTTGGCGCGGACGTGGCACTGATGGCGGACGCGGCGCGAATATTGCAAGATGCGGGGGCGCGGTGGATTGATATCAATATGGGTTGTCCCGTGCCAAAGGTTGCAACACGTGCGGGGGCGGGCGCGTTCCTGATGCGTGACCATGCGTTGGCGGGACGGATTATGTCGGCGGTGGTGCGCGCGGTGGAAATTCCTGTGTCTGTGAAAACGCGACTGGGCTGGGACGATCAGAATCGTGATTGGGCGGATTTGGTGCGGATTGCGGCGGATTGTGGTGTTAAATTTGCGACGTTGCATGGGCGTACACGTGCCCAGTTGTATGTCGGCCCCGCGGTGCACCCTGATGTGGCTGATATGCCGATTCCAATTATCGCAAATGGTGATATTGCAACCGCACAGGACGCCGCAGCGATGGAAAATTTGGGCTATGCCGGTGTGATGATTGGGCGTGCAATGCTGGGGCGGCCATGGGTTCTGGGGCAAATTGCGGGGCGTGAATGCGCACCGGAAAATGTTGGCGATGTGGTGCTGCGTCACCTGCAATACGCGATTGAATATTACGGGCCGTCGGTGGCCGTGCCGATGTTTCGCAAGCATGCGGCGTGGTATTCTGCGGGGCGGCCAAATTCGTCTGAATTTCGTATTCGTGTGAACCAGATAACGGATGCGGACGCGTTGCGTGACGCCATTCGCGAATTTTGGGGTTGCGTTGCCGAAATATAGGTTTATGATAGGGTGTAACAAGGGAAAAGACAGAAATGACAGACATGAATGAAAATAACACAGATGTTCAGGTTGAATTGACGGTTGGTGAAATTTTGCGCAATGCGCGCACAACCGGTCGTCGTAAACGTGAAATTCCGACTATTTCCAAACAGTTGTGCATTCGCGAAGAATTTTTGCAGGCATTGGAAGATGGCAATTATAGCGTGATTCCAGAACCTGTTTATATTTTGGGGTTTGCGCGTAATTATGCGATGGAATTGGGTTTGAATCCGGACGAAATTGTGAACAAGTTAAAACACGAAATGGGTCTGTCGAACGAATGCCAGATTCATTCTGAGAAAGAAGATAAAAATGACGCGTCTGTGGCGGCGTGTGAATCAAATGTGCATCACAATGCGGGTGCGTTGGTGCGTGAAATGTTTGCGGCCGCGTGGGCGTATGTGCGTGCGCACTGGAAATGGTTCGCGGCGGGCACGATTGCACTGATTTTGATGGTCGTGCTGGTGGTCGTTTTGGCGTCGGGTGCGTCAGACGAAGATGCGCCGGCGGACACGTCTGTGGTGGACAATCCGGTTGTCGCGGTCAGCACAGAACCAGCATACAACGTCGCGGTACGCGAACGCTTTGGCACAGATAATCGCGCCAAGGCAAATGTTATTTTGCAGGCGAATCGCGATGCCAATGAAACCGGCGCATGGGTAGAGGTCAAAGATGCCCGTGGACGCACGGAACTGAGCCGCGTTTTGTTGCCTGGGGACGTTTATTATGTGCCTGCGGGTGGCAAATACACCGCGACATTCGGTAATGCCGGTGGAATTGATATTTGGGTAAATGGCAAGTTAGCACCAAAGGTTGGTGCAAATCACGCCCGTAAAAGTGGAATTATTCTGAGTCCTGAAAAATTGATGGCAACAGCAGAATAACAACCAAGTTTAAGAACAAATTCAGGGGCGAAAGAAATTTCGCCCTTTGTATTGAAAAACGCGATATTTTTTCTATATTTAACATCATGAGTGGAATAATTAAAATTCGCGGTGCACGCGAAAATAATCTTAAAAATGTCAATCTGGATCTGCCAAAAAATAAATTGGTGGTCTTTACTGGCGTGTCGGGATCCGGCAAATCGTCGCTGGCGTTTAATACCATTTATGCCGAAGGGCAACGCCGTTATGTTGAATCGTTGTCGTCGTATGCACGCCAGTTCTTGGACATGCAGAAAAAGCCCGATGTTGATTTGATAGAGGGGTTAGCACCCGCAATTTCCATCGAACAGAAAACAACATCGAAAAACCCGCGTTCGACCGTTGGTACGGTGACGGAAATTTATGATTATTTGCGTTTGTTATGGGCGCGCGTGGGTGTGCCGCATTCACCGGTGACGGGATTGCCAATTAAATCCCAAACGATTGCCGAAATGGTTGATTGGACGATGAAGATTCCCGCCGGCACGCGAATCTATATCATGGCCCCATTGGTACGTGCGCGCAAGGGGGAATACAAGAAAGAAATCACATTCTTGATAAAGCAGGGTTACCAGCGCGCGATTGTTGATGGCGAATTGTATGATTTGTCGTCTGTGCCGGCGTTGGACAAGAATAAAAAGCATGACATATTTGTGATTGTTGACCGTTTGGCCATGCCGGCGGCGGACGCCGACAGCGGTGACGTGGACGAATTTCGCAGTCGTATGTACGCGTCGTTCGAAGGGTCATTGCGCCTTGTTCCTGGGTCGGTTTTGGTGCGTCGTTTGGACACAAACGAAGATACGTTGTATTCCCAGAATTATGCATGTCCGGTCAGTGGTTTTACCGTGCCGAAAATTGAACCACGTCTGTTTTCTTTTAATGCGCCATTGGGTGCGTGTCCGTCGTGCGATGGTTTGGGTGTTCAGTTGAATATGTCGCCAGATTTGGTGATTCCTGACCCATCTAAATCGATTCTGGACGGTGCGATTGCACCGTGGTCACGTGGTGGAATGCTCAGTCAATTTGACCACTTGTTGGACGCGTTGCACAAGAAATACAAGATTCCATTGTCAAAGCCGTGGCATACGTTGACCGCGGAACAAAAGAACCTGATTCTGTACGGCAGTGGGGACGAACCGATTAAAATCAACTGGAACGGTTTTGTGTATGAAAAACCGTACGAGGGTGTAATTCCGAATATTGAACGTCGCTGGCGCGAATCGGAATCAGAGGCAATGAAAGCCGAATTGGCCAAATATCAGTCGGAAAAACCGTGCCCAATGTGTCACGGGAAACGTCTGAATATTCAGGCATTGTGTGTCAAAATCAACGGGTTTGACATTATGGACGCATGCGATTTGGCGGTTGATGATTCGCTGGCGTGGTTCACGGATTTGCCAAATCATTTGACCCAGAAAGAAAACGATATTGCGCGCGTTATATTGCGTGAAATTACGTCACGTTTGCAATTCTTGCAGAATGTGGGCTTGGGGTATCTGACGCTGTCGCGTATGGCGGGAACATTGTCCGGGGGCGAGGCCCAGCGTATTCGTTTGGCGTCCCAGATTGGCAGTGGTCTGTCCGGCGTGTTGTATGTATTGGACGAACCGTCAATCGGTCTGCACCAGAGTGATAATGACAAACTGTTGGAAACGTTAAAGATGCTGCGTGACAAAGACAACACGGTGATTGTTGTTGAACACGACGAAGATGCAATGCGCGCGGCAGATTACTTGGTTGATATTGGTCGTGGGGCGGGTGTAAATGGTGGCAATGTTGTCGCCGCTGGTACACCGGCACAGGTGATGAAATGCAAAGATTCACTGACGGCGCAATACCTGACCGGCAAACGTAAAATCGATGTGCCGAAAAAGCGTCGCAGTGGTAACGGCAAATCAATCACGATTGTTGGGGCACGTGAAAACAATCTGAAAAACATTGATGTAGAATTTCCGTTGGGTAAATTTATTGCGCTGACCGGTGTGTCGGGTTCTGGTAAATCCACATTGCTGCTGGACACGCTGTATCCGGCGTTGATGCGCGCGCTGTATAATTCCAAGATTGAAATGGGCGCGCACGATATTATTCGCGGTATGGAAAATGTGGACAAGGTTGTTGACATTGACCAATCGCCAATCGGGCGCAGCCCGCGCAGTAATCCTGCGACATATACCGGCGTGTTTTCGAATATTCGTGATTTCTTTGCTGGCTTGCCAGAGGCCAAGGCCCGTGGCTATACATCAGGTCGCTTTTCTTTCAATGTCAAGGGCGGTCGGTGCGAGGCATGTCAGGGTGATGGTCAGATAAAGATTGAAATGAATTTCTTGGCCGACGTGTATGTTGAATGCGATAAATGCCACGGTGCACGTTATAACGAAGAAACATTGGCGGTTAAATACAAGGGCAAATCCATCGCAGACGTGTTAGATATGACGGTGGACGAAGCGTATCATTTGTTTATCAATGTGCCCCAGATTTCACGCAAACTGGAATTGCTGAAACGCGTTGGTTTGGATTACATCAAATTGGGCCAGAGTTCATTGGATCTGTCAGGGGGCGAGGCCCAGCGTATCAAATTGTCCAAGGAATTGGCGGCACGCAGCACGGGGCAAACGATTTATATCTTGGACGAACCGACAACTGGATTGCATTTCGAAGATATCAAAATGTTGTTGTCTGTGTTGCATGAATTGGTTGACCAAGGTAATACCGTTATCGTTATTGAACACAATTTGGACGTGATTAAAACCGCGGACTGGGTGATTGATTTGGGCCCGACTGGTGGTGCGGGTGGTGGTCGCGTAATTGCCACTGGTACGCCAGAACAGGTGGCAACCGTGCCCGAATCGCTGACTGGAAAATATTTGCAACGGTATCTGGACAAATCGCATACGGTAAAATAAAATACTAAAACTTACAAAGGAGTGAATATATGTTTGGGTTCGGTAAAAAAAAGAAGATTGAAGAAACAACTGCAACACCAGAAAGCGTTGCGGCAACCGAAAAAGAATTAAAGCAGATGGAAGAAAAAATCCCATCTGGTATGAAAGAAACCGCCCAGCGTATGATGTCAGGTCAATTTGACATGAACGACATGTTGGCCCAGTTAAAGCAGATTAAAAAGATGAGCAATTTTAGCGGTCTGTTGAAAATGGTACCGGGGATGTCGGGTGCTGTCAATGCAATGAAAGAGAAGATAAAGGACGGCAGTGTTGATGCCCAGATTAAAATCTTGGAGGCAATGACACCCGCCGAACGTGCAGAACCAGACAAGGTTTTTGCCAATGCCAAGGCGCGCATTGCTGAAACCGCGGGTTGCACAGTGCGTGATGTTGAACACATCATTAAACAATATACAAAAATGCGCCAGCAGATGGCTTTGGTACAGCGGATGGGGGGAATGGAAGCCATCATGGAAAAAATGAAAAAACAAGGAAATTAAAAAATGAAAATAAATTGGAAGAAAATTTTTAACTGGGACATTCAAAGTGTCTCGCATATGGATTGTCGTATTGAACCAATGTGGCGTGATAAAAATGGTATTCGCCATGGGGGCTCGATTCGTTCGTTATCGTTTTGTGTGAACTATGTTTATCATGGCCAGCGCAAGTTTGTGTTTAATGGCGATGATGAACATTTGTACACAACGTACGGTAATCCTGTTTTGGCAGCCAATGCTGTCCAGAAAACGTACATTGATGCAATGATGCGTCAGCGTGCACGCAAGGCCGCAAGAATGCGCTAAGTTATAATATGAAAATACTTAATAAGAAAATTGCTGCACATAAATCATCGGTCGCGTGGCTGCAACGTCAGGCGGCTGACCCTTATGTGGCGCGTGCACATCGTGATGGGTATCGTGCGCGCGCGGCGTACAAACTGATTGAAATGGACGAACGGTTTCATTTCCTGAAAAATGGTCAGGTTGTCGTCGATTTGGGTGCGGCCCCAGGGTCATGGTCACAGTATGTGATGCGTACATACCCGCGGTCGCGTGTGTTTGCAATGGACTTGTTGGAAATTACACCTATAAACGGTGTGGAATTTTATCAGGGTGATTTTACAACAGATGCTGCGCTGGAATGGTTGGTTCAGAAATTAAACCTGCCGACGGATGCGGCGCAAAATGGCACGGTTGACGTGGTTTTGTCTGATATGGCACCGAATACGGTTGGACATAAAAAGACCGATCATTTGCGTCAAATGGTGCTGTTGGAATATGCGTTTGATTTTGCGCAGCGTGCGCTAAAACACGGCGGTGTATTTGTTGCCAAATCGTTTACGGGTGGTACAACCGGCGAACTGATTAAACAAATAAAGTCAAAATTTGATACGGTGCATCATATAAAACCGCCTGCATCGCGCAAGGACAGCGTTGAAATGTTTATTGTTGCCATTGGTTATCATGGTTAAAAAAAACGCCCGTACGGGGCGTTTTTTTGTTGCTTTACTTTAATTTTTCGGCGGCGGTGCGTGCCAATTCATCACAGCGTTCATTCATTTCGTTGCCGTTGTGTCCGCGCACCCAATGCCAATGAATTTTTATTGTGCCCGACAGTTCGTCCAGTTGCATCCACAAATCCTGATTTTTAACAGGTTTCTTGTCCGCGGTGCGCCAATTATTTTTCTTCCAATTTTTCAGCCATGATTGCATGCCGTTTTTAACATATTGGCTGTCAGTGTGTAATTCAATTTCGCTGTGTCGGCGTGCCGCGGTCAACGCGCGAATTACCGCCGTCAATTCCATACGATTATTTGTTGTGTCGCGTTCGCCGCCACTGCGTTCAGCGGTATTTTTTCCATCTGTTGCCACAAATGCCCAGCCGCCTGGGCCAGGATTCCCAAGGCAACTGCCGTCTGTCCATATTTTTAACATTTTATTCAACCTTGTTTTGTGATATAATAGCATAAAATGAAATTCGATGCCAAACAATTAGCAGAAATGTCCAAGAGTGTCCGCGCATTTGCGTTAGACATGGTGCGTCGCGCGCGGTCGGGGCATTTGGGAATCGTGCTGGACGCCGCCGATATTATTACGATAATTTATGCAAATTTCTTGCGCCGCGGTCAGGACAGATTCGTCTTGTCGGCGGGACATGGCAGTGCGCTGTTATACGCAACGTTGAAATTGGCGGGCTATGATATTGGCGAATTGGAATCTTTCCGTACGATTGGTGGATTGCCAGGGCATCCGGAATACGGCATTGATGGTGTAATGGCAACAACTGGGCCACTGGGACAGGGGGTCGGTAATGCTGTCGGTATGGCATTGGCGGCCAAAATTCAACAGAAAGATGAAATGGTTTATTGCCTGTGCGGTGATGGCGATTTGTCAGAGGGCGTCGCGTCTGAGGCGATTGCATTTGCGGGGCGGTATAAATTAAATAATCTGGTTTTGCTGTGGGACGATAACAATATCACCATTGATGGTGCGGCATTGACTGATGTTGATATGCCGGCGCGTATGCGGGCGGCGGGTTGGCGTGTGATATCTGTACGTGGCGATGATTTTGATGCGTTGGATGGGGCTTTATGCGCGGCGGCGACATCTGACGCGCCAACATTTGTTCGTTGTCGTACGGTGATTGGACGCGGTTCGTCGTTGGCAGGCCAGCCCGCGGCGCACGGGTTTGCGTTGTCCGATTCGGAATTGTTAAAGTTGGTGGAGGGGTTCATTTCCCCCGCGGGTGAACGTCTGTGGCAATCAGTTGCGAAAAATGCCAATGCAAAATATGTTTTGAATCAACCTGATGTCAGTGTGGCTGATATGCCAACGTTGGATTGCGACAAAGATATTTCAACGCGCGAACTGTCGGGAATTTATTTGCAATCGATGATTGCGGCGGGCGTGCGTCTGATTGGGGGCAGTGCGGATTTATCGCACAGCACCAATGCAAAGACATCTGCGCATCATGATATTACACCGGCGGATTTCAATGGTAATTTTATAAATTACGGTGTGCGTGAACATGCGATGGGCGCGATAATGAACGGGCTGGCGGCGTCTGGGCTGCGGCCGTATGGTTCGACATTCTTGGTGTTCAGTGATTATTTACGCCCCAGTATTCGCATTGCGGCGATGTCGGGTTTGCCGGTGATTTATGTGTTCACGCATGACAGTGTCTGTGTCGGCCAAGATGGGCCAACACATGAACCGATTGAACAGTTGCCGTCATTGCGTTTAATTCCGCATCTGAATGTATATCGCCCATGCAATGGGGCAGAGGTTGCGTATGCGTGGCGCATGGCGGTGTCTGATACAAATTGTCCGTCGTGCTTGATTTTGTCGCGCCAGAAAATAAAGCAGATTCCAACGCCGGATAATGCTGATGTTTCACGTGGTGGGTATGTTATCTATCCGGCGACCGCGCGGCGTGTGCGTGCAACGTTACTCGCCACCGGCAGCGAAGTGCCATTGGCGGTGTCGGTTGCGCAAATGTTGGGGCCGGACGTTCAGGTGGTCAGTGTCCCATGTGTCAGTGAATTTCGTGCCCAAGATGATAAATACAAACAAAAAATCTTGCGCGGGTATGTTGTCGCGATAGAGGCCGCGGCATCCGCGCCGTGGTTTGAATTCGCGGACGCGGTTGTCGGGATTGACCGATTCGGTTTGTCGGGTGATGGTGCGGCGGTATACCGTGCAATGGGCTTTGACGTGGACGCGATTGCGCGTGATATTGCCGAAAAAATAAAATAATCCAAAAGAAATGTCTGATTATGAATTTATTTCATCGTGGGGTGAACATATTCCTGTTGTGATTGATACGCGGCGTGGTGTGCGTAATATCACATTGCGCCCAAAAACGCGGCCTGTGCGCGAAATCCATATCACAAAACCGTGGTTGGCAACCGCGTCGTCGGCATTACGATTCTTGGAACAAAAACGAAAGTGGGTCGAACGGATTTATGCCGCTGCGCCTGAAAAATCACATGTTCATATGGGTGATACGATTGAGTTTCTGGGACGTCGCGTAAAACTGGCGCATGATGCAACGCGTCGCGCAAATCAATTTATTGTATGTGATGATGGTGTGTGCACATTGATTGTTGGTGGCGATGACGATATGTTTGAACGTCGCGTGCGTGATTTTATAAAGGGCGAGTTTTTGTCTGCTGCACGTGCGATGATTAAAACCGCGCCACGCGAATTGTGGCCCACGCGTGTTGCCGTGCGTGATACCACCAGTCGTTGGGGCAGTTGTTCATCAACAGGTACAATTTCTTTTTCGTGGCGGTTGGCGTTTGCGCCAACGGACGTAATGCGTTATGTTGTCATGCACGAATTGGCGCATCGTGTGCATATGGATCATTCGCCGGCGTTCTGGGCAACGGTTGCGCAACTGTACGGCGATGGGGTGGGGCGTGCAAAGCGGTGGTTGACCGTACATGGCGCGGAATTGCACGAATATTTCTGAGAAAAATGCTTGAAAATCCGCAAATTTCGGCTAGTATCAAGGCATGATTAAACGCGCAGTCATCTTTTTTGCACATCATCACGCCCCGTGGGGCGAATATTAGCGTTTTGCATTTTTTATGATATAATTGACATTGATATGTCACAGTTTTCCATACTAAAAACACAGGAATAAAAAAATGGAATTAAAACCAACAAAACCGTTGTCGGGTTTTATCGAATTATTGCCGGCGCAACAGCGTTGCTTTGATGAATGTGCACGTCGCATGTTGGACGTGTTGCGCGTGGCTGGATTTTCTCAGTTGGATTTGCCGGCCATCGAACGGGCCGAGGTTCTGACCGATAAAGATAATTGGGACGAAATTGAAACACAGATGTTCTTGTTTCAAAAGGGCGATACAAAAATGGGATTGCGCTATGACGGGACGGTCGGACTGTCGCGTTATGTCGCGGGGCACTTGAATGATTTGGTGTTTCCATTTCGTGCGTCTCAGTTTTCAAAACGCTATCGCGGGGAACGCGCGCAAAAGGGGCGTTATCGCGAATTTTACCAGATGGACATGGACATCATGGGTATCAATACATTGTCCACAAATTATGATGCAGAAATTATTTCTGTTATCAGTCGTGCATTGAAATCCGTGTCTGAATTTATCGGGCCGGCGCGCGTGTTGGTTGGGTCGCGCCCATTCTGGGACGCAATGTTTTCTTATTTGGAACTGACGGATGCCCAGAAAAAATCAGTATTCGTATTGATTGATAAAAAAGACGCCATGGGCGATGATGAATTTGCCGCCGGTTTGCGTGATGCGTTGGCGGACGCACACAAGGAAGATGAAATCAAATCTGTGTTCGCGCGTGGGTACACCGAATTTGCTGGTCGCACAGACGCATTGGATGCGGCGATTGCCGAACTGACCAACTTTGCGGCAACATTGCGCGATATGGGCGTTGATAATGCTGAAATCGATTTGTCGATTGCGCGCGGGTTGGCGTACTATACCGGTTTGGTGTTTGAGTTCAAATTGATTGAGCACCCAGAACTGGGTACGGCCGCGGGTGGTGGTCGCTATGCCGATTTGGCGGGTAAATTTTCCAAGACGAAAATTATCGGCGTTGGTGCGGCGATTGGATTCTCGCGCATATTTGTGGCGTTGTTGGAATCGGGGCAAATTGACCTGACACGCTTTTCATCGCCAATTCGCGCCGCGATTTTGGTAATGGGCGCAAATAATGTTGCGTATGCGTCGTCTGTATTGAACACGTTGCGTGATAATGAAATTGCATCTGTGTCTTATTTGGACACGGACAAGAAATTCAAAAATCAAATTGAATACGCCGATAAAATTCGTGCCGATTACAGCATAATTATTGGTGACAGCGAACGCGAATCAAACATGTTGGCGGTCAAAGATATGCAATCGGGTCAGCAGCAAACGTTGAATTTGTCGGACGTAATTAAATTATTAAGATAATGGTATAACATTATGATAATAGAACAAAAATTAAAAGATATTCAAACGCGTGCGTCGGAAATAGAGGCGCAAATGAACTCTGGCAATGTGTCGGGTGATGAACTGACCAAGTTGTCCAAGGAGTATTCGCGCATATCTGAAATATTGCCGTTGATAAACGAATATTTTCAGACAACGGCGGGCATTGCCGACGCAACCGAAATGCAACATGATCCGGAATTGCGTTCTATTGCGGTTGAGCAACTGGCGGAACTGAACCATGCGTTGCCTGAAATTGAAAAGAAATTGCAGATTGCATTGTTGCCGCGCGACGATGCCGATGACAACAGTGTGATTATGGAAATTCGTGCGGGCGTTGGTGGCGAAGAATCTGCGCTGTTTGCGGGCGATTTGTATAATCAATATAAATCATACGCCTTGCGCCACGGCTGGCAGGTAGAGGTTATCGAAGAAAACGCAACGTCCTTGCGCGGGTACAAGGAAATCGTATTCAAAATCGATGGTGTTGGCGCGTATGCACGTATGAAATTTGAATCTGGTATTCACCGCGTGCAACGCGTGCCTGAAACCGAGGCCGGCGGTCGTATTCACACCAGTGCGGCATCTGTGGCCGTTATGCCAGAGGCCAAAGATATCGATGTCGTAATCGATGACAAAGATATTCGAATTGACGTATTTCGCGCGTCTGGTGCGGGTGGTCAGCACGTAAACAAAACCGACAGCGCGATACGTATTACGCACTTTCCAACGGGGATTGTTGTCACGTGCCAGAATGAACGCAGCCAGTTCCAGAACAAGGCGTCAGCAATGGCGGTCTTGCGTTCGAAACTGTATGAAAAACAGCGCGCCGAACAGCAAGGGGCCAGCAATGCCGCGCGTAAAACCATGGTGGGCAGTGGCGATCGCAGTGAAAAGATCAGAACGTATAATTTCCCAGAACAACGTGTGACCGATCACCGTATCAAATTGACGTTATATAAATTAGACGACATTTTGGCTGGTGGGGCGGCATTGGACGAAATGATTGATGCGCTGATTGCGGCGGATCAACTGGAACGTCTGGCAAATATGGAATAAAAAACGGGGCAAAGCCCCGTTTTTTTAGTGATATAGTGATTCAGTGATAAAGTGATATAGTTTTATTTTAAGAACGTGTCGCCTGCGGACTGCGTCCTTGCCGCATCCTGCGCTTCGCTTGGATTCATTGCGAGCAAGCGCAGCGACGCGTGGCAATCCAGTAAGTAATGTTGCGCGCAGCGCCACATAAAGAATATTGTGCCGGATGGCGCGTACAAATATTTCTGCTTGTTTTTATTTTATAAACATCATAAAATCAATTTGTCGTTGGGTGTTCCGACGATGGGGTGTGAGAACCCGTTCCAATGCGTCTGAATGTTGATGTGGCGCGGTGTACGCGCTTTTTTAGTATTCGGGCGAAAAATAAAACTCCTGACATTTGGGTCAGGAGGGTTCGCGAAATATCAAATACGCGACACAATTCATTGGATTGTTCTCAACCTCCTGACCACCTGTGTAAACCGGTGGTTTTGTTTTTACAACGGTGGGGAGAAAGAACATATGAGAAAAATTTTCGCATTTATTGTGCTGACGCTGGTGGTGTATGGCGCGCATGCGACGCCTGTCCCAGGGGTGCAATACGCATCATCTGGTAATTGTTTGATATCGTATGCGACGTCGGGAATTTTAAGCGGCACAGTAAATTCATCATCGCTGGACAGTACGTCGTGTTCACAATTCGTTACGTATCAGGTAACGACGTCGTCGGGTTCTAAATTTTATTTGGCGGAATGCAATACGTGTAAAAGCGGGTATTACAAAAGTGGCTATGCGGGGTCTGATACTGGCGGTAACTCGGGTGGTACAGCCATTGCGATTGGCGATTATTCATCATATACGATATCGGAATGCGGAAATATCGCATACCTAGCAAAGTGTTCAAAACCAACAACGTGTACAAAAACAAGTTACACATTAAAAACGACCAGTATTCCAAATTGTTCAAGGGAACGTTTATGGGTTTTTGGTGATGCAACGTATACATCTTGTATGTCTTGTGAAAGTACGTATCAAACAAAGGCGCAAAGTGAAAAAACGTTGTCGTCCAGCGCGTGTACCAATACTCTAACTGTTACGCCTGCTGCATGCGAGAAGAAGCCGAAGTGTACGTATGAAAATTGTGGCTATCAAACAACAGAATGGCGATGTGGTGGCTGGTACGGTTCGGTCACAGATTCAAATAATCCAAATGGTTGTTGGCGACGTAAATATTCGTGTGATAGCGATGGTTATACATGTGGCAGTGGGTATGAAAATAAATGCAAAGATGGGTACTATTATAAACGAGTAAATATCTTGTTGGCGCAGTGTATAAAATGTCCAAATAATCCCGATGATGATGCCGAGGCCAACGCGGTCTATAACGGTTCGTCACTGGAAGGAATCGAAAGTTGCTTTGTCACCAAGGGTGCGGATTATACCGGCACATATGAATTTGTAAATTCTAGTACAGATGACAAATGTTATTATTCTGAAAATTAAAAAAACACCGCCATTTGGCGGTGTTTTTTATCAGAACAGATATTTCAAACTTGTTCCAAATGTCCAGCCGGTACGGCCACCGTCGCGTCGTCCAACATTGATGGACATATTGAAACGATCCACAGATGTTTCAATACCCAGACCGTATTCTGAATAATCGTTCATTTCCAGTTCGTCCAGTTTGATGTTGTTTATAACCGTGTCACCGCCATGCGCAAAGTTAAACACGTATTTTGCGCCGATAAACCCAAACCAGCCACGACTGATTTGCTTGATGGCGCGGACGCCGGGGGCAACCTCGAACATATTAAAGTTCTGGTTTGCAATATGTGTGCCATCGGTTGATGTATAGTTTGCGGACTTTATCCATGTGTAACCCGCATAGACGTTTGGTTGCAATGTGAATGTTGCGTCCAGCGCGATGTTGTACGCCGCATTTATTGCGCCACCAACCCACATATTTGCGTATTCGTCCGTGCCAGTGTCAAATTCCGCGCTGTTGTACATTGCGCCAGCATTTGCAATCAGCGAAACATTTAATCCGCCCCATGCATAACCATTATAGAACCCGACATAGCCGCCATTTTCGGTAATGTCCAGTGTGTTGTTTGTCTGCGTTCCGCCGGCATATCCACCAAACAGACCCCAATCAGTGATGCCATTGCCAAACTGGGCGTCGCCACCAGACAAACCAAACATAATTATGTCGTAATCAGAATCCAATGTGTCCATATGGTCGAATTTTGCGTCGTCACCGACGTGTTGCCAATTCAGCCACATGCCGTTGATTGTTGGACGTGACCCCATGTCGCCACCACCACGACCGAATACCGAACCGTCGTCGCCGTATTCGCCGTACAGTGGCATTGTACCGTATTCCGGCATGCGGCCATATTCATCAACAGAACTTTTCTGTGGGGCGGGGGATTGTTTTACGTCTGGTAATTCGCCACGTGACCCCAATGCCGCCGCCATCGTACCGCTGAAAGAACGCGTGGCGTTATTCATAATTGTGTGTTGCATTGCGGCAATATTATGTGCCGATATGCTGTTCGCATAAACCGTTGTGGGTGCGGCGTGCGCAGATGCGGCGTATGCCGATGCAAAAATTGATAATGCAAACAAAGATATTGCTTTCATATTCTCTCTCTTTTGTTTTATGTGTTTATTATACCATATTTTTGCGTGTTTTGAATTTTTTATTGTCGGGGGCGACCTTTTTTATTATGATTTTTTGCATGAATGAAAAAATAAAACTGAATTTAGACAGACCGATTGTAATGGTTGGTTTGATGGGGGCGGGCAAAACCAGTGTTGGACGCGCGCTGGCGCGAAAACTGGGTGTGCCGTTTGTTGATTCTGACAAAGAAATAGAAAACGCGGCCGGTTGCAGCGTGGTCGATATATTTTCCATGTATGGCGAGGCCGAATTTCGTCGTGTCGAACAGCGGGTTATTGCGCGCCTGATGGATACGCCACCGGTGGTCAAGGTTATTTCCACTGGCGAGGGGGCGTTTATTACCCCTGCGGTGCGTGAAATGATGGCGGGCAGGGCGTTGACAATTTGGTTAAAGGCAGATTTAGAACTGCTTGTAAAAAGAACTAATTTTCGCGATACACGTCCGCAATTATTGCATGCTGACAGCCGTAAAATTTTGGCACAGTTGATTGACGAGCGGTATTCAACGTACGCGTTGGCGGACATAACGGTTGAAACCCGTGACGAGAGTTTGCGCAAAACACTGGGCAAGGTGATTTGTGCGATAGAAAAGTATAACGACAAAACAAAAGGGCAAAAAAATGAAAGTGGTAAAGAGTAGTTTTTTGAAAGATTTTCGCGCTTTTATCGAACGCGGCAGTGCGATTGACATGGCGGTCGGTATCATCGTCGGTGGTGTTATGACCAGTGTTGTAAATTCATTGGTCAAAGATATTATTATGCCGCCAATAGGGCTGTTGATTGGTGGGGTTGATTTTTCGCAATTATTTGTTGTCTTGGCCGGTGGCGAAGCGGGCGTGCATTATCCAACCGTTGCGGCGGCGCAGGCGGCGGGTGCGACAACAATGAATATTGGTTTGTTCTTGAATGCTATCGTCAGTTTCTTGATTACAATGTTTGCGGTATTCTTGATTGTTCGTGCGGTGGGCAAGGTCCGTGATAAAAAAGCATCGACAACGCGTACGTGTCCATATTGTATGTCGACAATCAATATTGCGGCAACAAAATGTCCAAATTGCTGCTCGGCGGTAAAACCGATTGAGGCCGCACCAGTACAGGAAAGTGACCTGAAAAAAGGACTGAAAAACCTGACAGATATGGCAACGACGTCTGTTGCAAAAATCAAAAAGATTACAAAGCGTTAAAAATTATTTGTAATAAATTGATTGAATAAAAAGCAGGGTGCAAATCCTGCTTTTTATTATGTAAAAAATTGAATAAATATGATGATGTACGGTGTGTCAATGCATATGTCCAGAATGTGTAAAATCAGGTGCAGGGCCAGTATGAATTTAAGCGAGGTATTTGGTTGATTTGTTTTATTAAAAATAATTTTTAACGTTTTGTTTTTTATTTTGTTTATTGGGTTAAAATTTTTCATAATTTTTTCTCCTTTATTTATAGAACTGTTGTGGTGCGAAATTTTTTTCTGCTTTTTTGTAATTTTTTTTATTCGGTGTGTGTGGCGGCGGGGTATTCCCTTTTATTAGTATTATAAAAAGGCGCATAATGTATATTATGTATAGTTGCGTGTTGTGAAGTGGTGGGGTGGAACGAAATGGAATGAGACAGAAAGGAAAAGAATAAAAGGAAAATGGTGAGGAATGGTTGTATTTGTGCGATTGAATTATGTGATTGGTGTGATGAACGGCCGTGGTGTTGTTGGTGGTTGGTGGCGATTTGTGTTGGCGGAAGTTTTTTATGGTGATGGATTTTGTTTTTGCTTTATTGGTGGAATTTGTAAAATGATTTGCGTTTGGAAATATTTTGAAATTGATTTTGCGTGGTGTGGCAGATGTGTGTTGTATGTTTGTTGGACGCACGTCGTGCAAATTGAAACAGTTTATTATGATGTGCTTTTATTTATATGTTATTACATTTATAAAATAATTTTGCTCTTTTGGGCGGTGTGGGTATAAATTTGTCGGATTTTTGGGCGAAAATACGGTAAATGTGCCCTGTTTTGTGGCTAAAAAATCAAAAAATGGCGGATTTCTGCGGTTTTGCGGGTGTTTTGTGCTTGTGGGGTTATAATTTTGTACCCAAACAGACGTGTGGAAATGTTATTTTGTATGTGTTTTGTCTGGTTATTTGGTGTTCGAAATTGTTTATAAAAAATTGTGTTATTGTGTTTTTATTAAATTTTAACTTTTGTTTATAATATTTTGTTTTTGTTGTGTTATTTTTGTTTTTTTGTTAGTGTTTTTTTGTGCGTTTTTTGTTGGTGACGAACCAAGGTTAAATCTGATTATTGTGCGTTCGTAGTACTTTTTGTCTGGATATATTGATTTTCTGGGGTTTTTGTATACAATTTATTGTATGAGATTAGATGTCGCACTGGTTTCACAGAATATTTACCCGACGCGCGCACGCGCGGTGGCGGCAATTCGTGCTGGGCTGGTCACGGTAAATGGCGTGGTGGCGACAAAACCCAGTCAGGCGGTTTCCGATGCGGATGTGTTGGTTGGTGGTGATTTGCCCTATTCCGTTGGTCGCGGCAGTTTGAAATTGGAACGCGCGTTGGACGCGTTTGGGGTAAATCCCGCGGGACGTGTGTGTTTAGACATTGGGGCCAGCACCGGCGGATTTACGTCGGTATTGTTGGCGCGTGGCGCGATGCGCGTAATTGCGGTTGATGTGGGAACAGACCAGTTGGTCGCCGAATTAAAGAATGATGCGCGCGTGTTATCGTTGGAGCAGACCGATATTCGCACATTGCAACCAATTCAACCTGTGAATTTGGTGGTGATTGATGTGTCGTTTATATCGCTGGCGGACATTGCACCAATCCTGCGTGCGTGGGGTGCGTGTGATGTTATCGCGCTGATAAAACCACAATTCGAAGTACCGCGTAACATCGCGGCGCGCAGTGCGGGCGTAATCAAATTGCACCAGTGGCACGAGTATGCGATAAATCGTGCGACGGACGCGTTTCGTGATGCGGGCTTTGTGCGTGCGGGACTAATCGAATCGCCAATTCACGGCGGCAGTGGTAATGTCGAGTTTTTGGCGCACTTTGTTGCGGCATAGCGTGATTTTTACTTGAATTTCTGCGCCCCAGAATATATCATTAAATCCGATTTTAACAAAGGTATATAATAATGGCAGACGATATCACAAAAGTACTGGAACGCGAGGCAAAATGGCAACGCCGCTGGCGCGAAGCGAATGCATTTGTGCCAAAAAATGACGGTTCAAAACCACGCTTTTATAATTTGGTGGAATTTCCGTTCTTGTCGGGTGCGGGTATGCACGCGGGTCATATGATGAACTATACCGGTATGGACGTGATGGCACGTTTTCGTCGTGCGCGTGGTTATGATGTATTGTTCCCAATGGGATTTGATGCGATGGGAATCGCGGGTGAACATTACGCAACCAAAATTGGTCGTCACCCCGCAGACGTGGCGCGCGATTTGATAAAATCATATTCTGAAATGATAGACAAAGTTGGTTGGTCTGTTGACCCAGAAACCCGCATTGCGACGTCTGACCCAGAATATATTAGATGGACACAGTGGATGTTTATTCAGTTCTGGCGTGCCGGTCTGGCGTATAAATCTGCATTGCCAATGAATTGGTGTCCTGAATGCAAGACCACATACACCAACGAAGAATTGGAAGATAACAAATGTCCGCGTTGCCACGGCGTTATTGAAAAGAAAGAAAAAATGCAGTGGAATTTGGCTTTGTCTAAGTATGCCCAGAAATTGCTGGACGGTCTGCGCGATGTGAATTTTGATGAACGCATCAAGAAAGATGAAATAAACCTGATTGGACGTTCGACGGGTGCTGATATTGATTTTCGCGTTGGTGACGATGTTATGACCGTGTACACAACGCGTCCGGACACTATATTTGGTGTGACGTTCTGTGTGATTGCGCCCGAACACAAACTGTTGCGCAAATGGTTGGACGATGGTCGTATTGAAAATGCCGATGCGGTGCGCGCGTATATCAAGGCCGCGGCCGCCAAGACGGAAATTGAACGTACAGATGCCACACGCGAAAAAACAGGTGTACAATTACAGGGCGTTACCGCGATAAATCCATTTACGGGACGCGAAATACCAGTATTCACGTCGGACTATGTATTGGTTGATTATGCGTACGGTACGATTATGGCCGTGCCGGCACATGACAGCCGTGACTGGGACTTTGCCAAGAAATTTGGTTTGGAAATTATTCCAGTATTGGCGGGGGGCGAACCTGATAAGGTATGGGAAGGCGACGGCCCGCACATCAATTCGTCATTCTTGGACGGTATGAACAAAGAGGACGCGATAGCGGCGGCGATAAAATATGGTACGGAACATGGTGTCGCGCGCGGTACGGTAAAGTATAAATTAAAGGATTGGGGTTTCTCGCGCCAGATGTATTGGGGCGAACCAATTCCAATGATATATTGTGATAAATGCGGATGGGTGGCGGTGCCTGATGACCAGTTGCCAGTGATGCAACCGCATATGATGGATTATCGCCCAACGGACAGTGGCGAATCACCATTGGCGCGTGCGACGGATTGGGTGAATGTGCCCTGCCCGTGTTGTGGTGCGCCGGCACGTCGCGAAACAGATACTATGCCTGGGTGGGCGGGTTCGTCATGGTATTTCTTGCGTTATTTGGACCCGAAAAATGACAAAGAATTTTGTTCGCGCCAGCAGATGGAAAACTGGATGCCGGTTGCGCACTATAATGGTGGACATGAACACAATACGCGTCATTTGATTTATTCGCGGTTCTGGCACCATGCGCTGTATGATTTGGGGTTGGTAAATACCGCCGAACCATATGCGCGTCGTACCGCCCAAGGGTTGCTGATGGGCAACGACGGGTACAAGATGTCTAAATCGCGTGGTAATGGATTTATGGTCGCTGATTTGGTCGCGTCTGTTGGGGCGGATGCGGGACGTGTTGCGGTTCTGTCGCTGGGGCCATGGGAAAACAATGTTGTTTGGACAGATGGCGCGATGGCGGGTGTGCAACGTTTCTTGAAACGTGTGGAAAACCTGTCTGATAATTTGACAGATGCACCGATGACGGCGGAACAAGAACGCCTGATGAACCAGTTGATTGCAGACGTGACCGAACGTATCGATGGCATGCGTTTTAATACCGCGATTTCCGCGATGATGGAATACCTGAATGCGTTTTCGGGTGGTACAATGCCCCGCGCGGCATATGTTGCGCTGGTGCGCGTGCTGAACCCGTTTGCACCACATTTGACCGAAGAAATGTGGGAAAAATTGGGCAATGACACAATGTTGGCCGTGTCTGATTGGCCGACATGCGATGCGTCTAAATTGGCCAAGACCGAAATGACGGTTGTTGCGTCGGTAAATGGTAAACGTGCCGCAGAATTTACAATCGCGGTTGGTGCGTCTGAATCCGAAATTGTGGATGCGGCGCGCGCGGCGGCGGGTGCAAAATTGTCGGGGTGCGAGATAATCAAGACAATCGTTGTGCCGAACAAGTTAGTAAACTTTGTGGTAAAGAAATAAAAAACGCGCCATTGGCGCGTTTTTTTTTCTTAATTTGTTCCATATGCACACTGGTATGGCGAATCACCGGTCTTGGATCTGTATAAATAACGCCCCGTGGCATCTGTGCCGCCAGTTACATAACAGTCATCAATTGTTGTGTGCGTGTTGACGGGCATACCGTAATTCGTGTTTTTAGTGCCTACTATCGTGCCGTCTGATGGTTGTGGACATTTTGCGCAACTGTGGCTGGTGTCGGGGGAACCGTAATAACCACTCTTGCATTGCCAGAAAGTAGAAACGACACATGTGTCATTATTGCAAGAACGATAGTTTCTGATGCACACGCCCTCTTTTGGGGCAGGACTGTTTGCAGCACCGCAAGTCCACGCAGGATCAGGTATGCATTTGGCAGGGTCGCATGACGTTTCAGTAGGTTTTTTGCATATGTATTTGGTTGTTGTGTTGGTGCATCGTTCGTCACTGACGGTGACAGCGGTACGTGTATAGCCGGAATTACATGTATTGCATGTATAATATGTTGTTTTGCCAAATGTTACCTTGGACGCAGACGAACAATTACTGACGGTTGATGCGGCAGCGGTTGTTGGGGGTGTGTCCCGACATGTGCTGGCCTGGGCACAGGTGCTGTAATATTGAATTTTCCCACATACGTTGTGTGCTATTGATGCCTTGGTGTCTGATACATAATAGCCAGATGGACAACCAGAGCAATCTGTGTATGTGCCGTATTCTTTGCCTGCGTCTGCGGATGTGTCGTATACGTGTTTTACGACAGTATATGTTTTGTTGGTACATTGACTGGATACGGAATTTACGGAGTGATTCTGGCAATCGGTGCCGACACATGGGGCGACGATACATTTGTCTGTGTTTGTGACGGTCACAGCCGTTGCAGTGCCACCAACACAAAAAGCCGTAAACACTGTGAATGTGATTGCGGTAATTATTCTCATGCGATTATTCCCTGTTGTGTTGATATGATTGTAAACAAATATTATCACAAGAACAAGTGAATAATTTTACATAAAAAAAACGCGCCATTGGCGCGTTTTTTATGACATCTTTTGGATTCGACGTACGCGACGTTCGCAATCGTCAAATGGACTTTCCAGAAATGTTTGTGCAACAACAAACGCCATTTCAATATCAATATCGTCCGCAGCCAATGCCAAGACGTTGATGTCGTCGTGAAAACGGTCGTCGCGCGCCTGATCTGGGCGTTCACAACGCGATGCACGAATGTGGCGATAGCGGTTCGCGGCAATCATAATGCCTGCACCCGTGCCGCAAATCAGGATTCCACGTGATTTTTTGTCGTTTTCCATGGCGGTTGCAACATTTGCCGCAACGTCTGGGAAATCGACCGGTGTATTTGGATCGTCTGTGCCCAGATTTACAACCTGATACCCGTCCGCCGCCAGCATTTCAATCAAATACAATTTCAAACCAACGCCACGGTGGTCTGATGCGATATAGATTTTAGATACGTTTTTGTTCATTTTTCCTTGTCCTTGCGTTTTGCTAATTTGCATTCCAATCCCGTGTTGCCGGTAATATTCAATGTGCGATACGACAGTATGCCCGTCATTTGTGCGGCACTGAACATATTCGCGGTGTCAACAGTTGCGGGCCCGTCCAATGCGCCATGCAAAAACAGCGTTTCAGCGACCACACGGCCAACCACGCGACCGCCACGGCCGATAACGACCGTGCTGGCGGTAATGTTGCCAACAACGTGTCCGTGAATCTGGACAACATGATCGGTTTTAATGTCGCCGGTCAATTTGCACCCCGCCCCGATGATTGTTGGGGACTGTTTTTCTTTTGCGTTTGTAAAAGCCAGCATTTTATTTTTCCTTTACGAATGTTGTTGGGTTAAACGGCGCACCCTTGTATCTGATTTCATAGTGCAGATGTGGGCCAGTACTGCGTCCCGATGACCCGCCAAGGCCGACAACTGTCCCAGGGCGAACCCAATCGCCACGCGATACCATTATTTGCGACAGATGTGCGTACAATGTTGTGAATCCCAAACCGTGATCAATTTCAACCGTTGTGCCATAGCCAACGCGTTCACCCGCAGAAACAACGCGCCCTGGGGCAACCGCCATCAATTCTGTGCCAATTTTCCCCGCAAAGTCAATGCCACGGTGACGCTTGGGCTTGCCTGTGAATGGATCGTTGCGTGTGCCATAATTTGAAGTAATGCGTACTTTTTTAACTGGGGCCCCCAGTGGCAATATTGTGTCCAGACGGGACAGACCGTGCCACAATTCCAAATCGTCGGCCAATTTTTGATATTTTGGGTCAAGTTCCTGATCCAGTTCAATCGGGCTGAACGCCGTGCCGACAAATGGGTTGGTGTATTTGTTCGCGCTGCGTACCAATGATGCCTGTGACAGGCCCAATGTCGCGATTGCGCCGTTGATTTGTTTCATGTTCTTGCGCAAATCATCGATGTTATCAGATGACAGTTTGGACACCATGTCCACAATCTGGATGTCAGCGTCAGCAATCGCCTGCATGGATTCAACCATTTTTGCGGTGCGTTTCTTTAATTCTTCGTTTTCGGCACGGGTCAGTTCGTATTCTGCCGATAATTCAGACAGTTTTGTGTATTCTGGCATGTATTCGTCATTCGTGAACATTTCCGTCAGACGTGTGCGCAAGAAATCCAATTCGCCCCATGTTTTCAGGCGGCTGTTCATCAATTCTTCTTTCTGTTTTTCGTCCAGTTTCTTGGAGTTTAAGATTTTGTCGTCGATGACATTCAAACTGCGTGTCAAATCGTTATATTTTTTCAAGTATGTCTGCAAATCAGACATCTGGCGCGCGTGGGTGGCGTGCGCCTCTTCCAGTTGTTGGGTGCGCTTTTGTAACAATGGGCGGTGATACACAAATACGTATGTTGACCATGATGCCCAGATAATCAATCCAACCTTGCCACAAAACTTGGTAAAACGCCAAAAACTGCTCTGCTTGAATGTGTACACGTTGCCACGCGGTGTATCCATGACCGTAAATTCACGTGGCGGGAATATGCGCACAATCACGCGCCACAGCGCGCGAAACGGCGACGTAATCAACGCCCATAATGATGTAAAATGTCTGGCTATAAAACTTATCATTTCTGTCCCAGTTTAGACAATGTATCCGCAATAGTCAAGCCATCGCGCAAAACGGCATCGTTGTTCATAGACAGGCCCGCATGCAGTGTTGCCCCGCCCCGCGTGCCCACGCGACCCGATATCAGAACGCGTTCGGCTGTGCGCTTTGCCCCAAACAGCGGGAATATATTGATGTCGCCACATGTCGGTTTCATGGCGGCAATGATGGTGTCGATTGTGGTGGCGTCTGAAATCATGGCCAAATGCCCCCGTGGGCGCACACGGCGCAGGCACGCGCGTGTCCATGCGTGCAAGTCCGCATTGTGGTGTGCGTTGTGTGTGGCGGGCGTGCCGTGAAAATATGGCGGATTAGATACGACTAAATCAAATGTGCGGTCTGTTTTCCAATCTAATATGTCGGCGTTTATAAATTCAATGTCACGGTGATTGAGTTCTGCGTTCGCACGTGCCGCGGCCAGCATATTGGCCGACGTGTCAATCGCGGTAATACTGGTGTCTGGGTTGCGGGTGGCATAGCACAGTGCAACCGCGCCCGTGCCCGTGCCGACGTCCAGCATTGTTCTTGCACCAGATGTGGCAAATGCCGCCAGCCATACCGCGTCGGATGTCGGGTTATATGTGCCGCTGTGGCATTGCACGCGACCGCCCATCAGACCAAAAATTCCTTGTTTTTTCGTCATGTGCATATAATAATTCAACAAAATCAAAAGGCAAGTTTATGTTTGATGATGCAATTATTGTGCAAAGTGCGGTCAGCGCGTTTAACAACGCGGCATTGTATGCGCCGGCGTTTTTGTGGTGGGCGATTTTAAGTGGGCCATTGTTTGCGATGGCGTATATGTATGGGGCGGATTTCTTGGGCCGTTTGGGCTGGACGCGCCAGAACGCGGGTTTGCGTACATGTGTAACGACGGTTGTTATGACGCTGTGTTGGATTGTGCTGTTTGGGGGCAACTATGCGGTGTTGCGTGATAACGCGACTGTGTTGCCGTTTATGATTGCGGCGATTGTGTTTGTGGCGTCGATGTTTATTACGTCGCATGCACGGGGGGCGGATTTATCGAAAGTAACACCATATTTACGTGGACGTCGCGCGTGGGTGGCGGCAGCGTTGGTGGTATTGGTGGTTGGCCTGTCTGATACGCATGCGTGGTGGGGCCCGCTGTTACAGATTGGCGCGGTTGCATTGGGTGTATTGTTTGGTCGCAGCGCACGCGCAGAAATGCGTCCGATTGCGGGTACGTTGCTGGTTATTGGGGCGACGACAACTGCAATATTGATGCAACCTGAATTTTTCCGGTTTGGGCAACTGGGGGCGTTGACGGCGTTTCATTTGCTGTTCTTGGTGTTGATTGCGGCGACGCTGGCGGCGGTTGTTGCATTGCAGAACATAAATTCGCGTGGTGCAATTCACGCATCGGCGTACATAAAGTTAAAATGGATGTTCCGTTTTGTCGCGGCGTTGTGTGTGGTGCTGTTCGTAATGACAGAATCCGTGCCGGTATTCTTGGGATTGATGGTGGTGTCGTTTATGTCGGCGGCATTGACCATTTGGCACAGGGACAGCGTGCATGCGGATTTGGCGGAATGTTTATTTGCGACCGTACTGGTGCTGTTCGGTGTGATTACGGTTATGCCGGTTGTGACTGCGCTGGGGCTGGTTGCGATGCGGCGCGTGCTTGACCTGCGCGGGGCAATGCGTGCATTGCGTGGTCTGTTATAATTTGTTATATTTATTTTATACCAATCAAAGTCATAATAATGTACTATTTCCCACGAAATAAACGAAAAAAGTGGGAATTTATTATGACTTATATACATCCAACTGCGATTATTCATGATGGTGCTGTGCTGGGCGCGGACTGCAAAATTGGGCCGTATTGCATCGTCGGGTCGAACGTTGTTTTGGGCGAACGCGTGGAATTGATTTCTAATGTTGTTATTGATGGCAAAACGTCAATCGGTGATGATTCCATCGTGTACCCTTTTGCCGTGTTGGGCGTGATGAGTCAGGATTTGAAATGGCAGGACGAAGCCGCAATGACCGGTCTGCGCATCGGCAAACGTTGCAAGATTCGTGAATACGTAACAATTCATTCGGGAACACCGGCGTCTGATGGTACGGTTATTGGCGATGATTGCCAGATTATGGTGAATGCACACGTTGGTCATGATTGCAAGATTGGCAACAGCGTTGTTATGTCGAACTTGGTTCAGGTTGCCGGCCACGTAGAGGTCGAAGATTTCGCAATCTTGTCCGGTGGCGTGATGGTATTGCAGTTCGCGCGTATTGGCCGTAATGCGTTTATTGGCGGTATGTCGGGCGTTGGTAACGATGTTTTGCCATATGCGATTTACGATGGTAATCCACGCGCAGTGTATCGTACAATCAACCGCGTTGGATTGATGCGTCATGGTTTTACAAACGAAGATATGCACGCGATTCACAATGTATATTCTGCGGTTTTCCGCAACAGCGATGGTACGGTTGCCGATCGCTTGGCCCGTGTGCGCAAGGAAGTAAAGAACAACAAATACGCGATGGACGCGATTGACTTTATCGAAAATCGTTCAAAGCGTGGAATTGGCACGGCTAAAAATGCAGAATAAAACAGATAAAAATTTGACAGTATTTATCATCGCCGGCGAAGTGTCCGGCGATGTTTTAGGTGCGCGCATTATGGCGGAAATGCCTGATGCAAAATTCATTGGTATTGGTGGCGAAAATATGAAGGCGGCGGGGTTACAGTCCCTGTTCCCAATGGGCGATTTGGCTGTTATGGGCGTGTTTGAGGTTGCAGCCCACGCGCGTACATTATTGCGTCGCATTCGCCAGACCGCCGATGCAATTATCGCGGCGCGTCCGGACGTTGTTTTGACGATTGATGCCCCAGGGTTTGCGCGTAATGTTATTACGCAGGTACGCAAAATGCCCGCGGGACGCGCGCTGATTGCAGACGGATTAAAATTCCATCATGTGGTTGCGCCACAGGTTTGGGCGTGGCGTCCATCACGCGCGAAACAGTATGCCGAAATGTTCGACAAGCTGTATGCGTTTTTTGATTTCGAAGTGCCGTATTTTACCAAATATGGTCTGGATACGGTTGCGGTCGGTCACCCTATTTCGGACGGTTTGATTGGCAAGTATAAATCGGCGCATTATCACGATGGGGACGCGGAAAAAATTATCACCCTTGTCCCCGGCAGTCGTATGTCAGAGGTTAAACGTCTGATGCCGATTTTTCGTCGCACGGCGGAAACGCTGATTGCGAACGGGTATGCGGGCTATAAATTTGTTATTCCAACGGTTGAAACCACGGCCGATTATGTGCGTGCACAGGTTGCGCGCTGGCGCGTACCAACAACGTTGATTCCGTCGTCCCAGCGTTATTCGGCGTATGCCAAATCATATATGGCGATTGCGGCCAGTGGCACGGTATCCGCAGAATTGGCGATGTTGCATATACCCGCGATTATCATTTATAAAATGAATCCGATTACCGCATGGTTGGTGCGTCAGGTTATTCGTATTAAATGGGTGTCGCTGGTCAATATATTATTGAATCACGGCGTGTACCCAGAATATCTGGGTGGGGACGCCACAGCAGAAAACGTTTTGGATGCGGTTGGCCAGTTATCGATTCCATCTGTGCGTAATAAAATGATTGCGGATTTGGCACGTGCGGATAAATTGTGGCGTCGCGATGGTGGTACGCCGGCGGCATTGATTGCCGATGGTGTTCGTGCGGCCGCCGCCGCCCGTCGGAAATAATTTACGGATACTAAAAAATACACCGCCATTTGGCGGTGTGTTTTTTGCGATAAACTAACTTAGTTCGTAATCCCCTCTGGCAGGTTTTTCAATGTATCTTTGCCCAGCCCACCGCAAGTGCCATCTTTGTTCAGTTTTGTGCTCTCTAATGGGCACACTTGATTCTTGACGGACATACCTGCGGATGTGCCACTTTGCAAACACCATACGGATTTCTTGGTGGCTGTGCCCAATTTTGCATTATCGGAAACGCTGGTGGCGTTGCACAGAACGTCATCTGAAACCAATTCTTGTTTGTCTTCTGGAACGTCCAGCGGCAATACGGGTGCGCATTTTGCACTTGTGCCGAATTTACTGCGGCGACCACCGTTTTCCCAGCACTGGCACGCGCCCCACGATTGAATGTCAACGGACAATCCGTAATCGCGCGGACACATGTTTTCCGCGTCTGCGATGCCGTAACTCTGTCTCAGTGTGTCATATGCACTGTAACCCGTGAACGTGGCCAGACACACGTTTGTTTCATCGTATGCGCCGTCTTTGACGAATTGCAATTCAACAAAGCGTCCCTGCAAGTTTGTGCACTGTGTTGTCAAAATGTCGACAATCTGGTTGTACATTTCGGTTGCAACGCCCGTTGTACGCGGCTGGTGATCGTACAGTGGGTATTTGCCTGTCAATGATGTGCCATCCATCGTGGTCAGGGCATTTGTTTTGGTCAATTCCAACGAACCGTACCGTCTGTATGTTTTTTCGGTGGTGGATTCTTCGGCCTCTTTGTCACTGATCAGATAGTATGTGACAACCTGTGCCTTGCCCTTTTTGGCCTTGATAACGTCAAATCCACCAAATGCCTTGGCCAGTATTTCTGGGGAACTGCATGAATCAATTTCTTTCAACTGGCGTGCGCATTCAGATACCGGCTCTTCGGATCTGATGGGCGTTGCATTTGCATCATCGCCCAGTGTGTATTCGTACAGTGTGAACCAATCCAATGCCTTGCCGGTTGAGAACAGACCACTGTATGGGTAATAGAAATTCTCGTACCCTGTGCCACCGAATTTATCAAAGCATTGCTGGGCCACCGCACGGCACGCGGTCAGTGTATCGGTGTCTTGGCGATTTTCGATGTACTTGGCAATGATGTCGCCATCAAACATATAATTGCACGAATTGATGTAATCGCTGCACATTGTTTTGGTCAGTGTAACCTTGTCCGGTTGCAAGACAATACTGTCGTCGCCAGCCAATTCTTTCATTGCCGCGGTCAAGCCCGCTTCGCCATTCATATAGCATGTGGACACAAAATCAAAACAGCCCTGCTTTATCTCGGCCACTTTGGATTTCTGGGCATAGTATATTGATAACAATGCCTTGTCCAAATATTCCGCCCAGACCGTGTCGGCTTGCTCGGTACACTTGTCCAATGCAGGTTGCGCGAATTTCTTGGTGCGTTTTTCAAAATTCTGGACGAATGTGCGGTTTGATTTAACCTTGGACAACTGTTGTTCTGATGCGCCCACGCCATCGGCAAATTTCAACAGATTTTCCAGTTCGTAAAACTTTTCCACACCTGCGATGGGCTTGCCGGTCGAAATATCGATAAATTCGCCGTTGTCCAAACATTTGTGATAGTTTGCACCGCAAACTTCCTCGCTTAAAATTGCGGATTCAACATTGTTCACGCATGTTGTAATATCATCAGAATTATGATTGCGGCGGTTTTCAACGCGTGCCAAATCCAGCATTGCACTGCTCTCGCGGACGGCAGATTTCATTTGCTTTTGTGTGGTTTCAATCGCGGTCTGGACGGTGTTGCAATCCTGTTCAATCGCCATCAGGTATGCGTTGATTGCGCGTTGCAGTGACGCGTCATTACAATCAGCACGCACCGCATTGCGACACTGGGGGTACACGGCGGTGTACAGATTTTTCCCATTATATGCCGCGATTGCCGCACCGGCGTCCAGTGTGCCAAACGCGTTTGCCGTATCAAATGATATGTTGATGCTGTTCAAATCGGTGAATTTGCCACCAACGGTGCTGTCTTCGCCACGAATAGAGTTCATAATCGCCTGTAACAATGCCTTGGACGCAGATTTATCAGATGTCAGGGCATTTTCCCCCTCTGACGCGGTCTTCATGGCGGATGCCTGTGCCGCGGTCATGCCAACGGTGTCCAAATTTTCGTTAAACACGGTCAGTTGGTCGCCCGCGTCCTGCATCACGTCGCGAATTTCTGCCAATTCTAATACGCGGTCACTGCACGAGCAACGGCGATAGTCGTCATTCTTTAACTGACAGAATTGATCCATGCATGAAAAGTATGCGTTCTTGCACTGTTCATATGCCGCGCCGGTGCGCGTTTCGGTCAAATCAACGGTTGTCGTGTTTGTTGCGGCGCGTGGCGATACGGTGGTCGCACTGCGTGCGGTACTGGTTGTTGTTGTGGTACGTGGCGATACGGTTTGTGCAACGGATGCGGCGCGTGCGGTGGTCGCACTGCGCGATGTGGTGGTTGTGGTGCGTGGCGCGGCGGTACTGCGCGCGGGCGCGGCCAGTCGTGATGTTGTGCGTTGCGTGCCGCGTTCGGTTGTCGAAATACGTTGCGCAACGGGCGCGGCTGTGGTGGAATTTGTGCGATTTTTCGCATTACCATCACGCACAGCCGCGTCAGACGCAGCAATGCACATAATGCAACAACACACAAAAGCCAGAATTTTCTTCATCTCTGGTTAAATCTTAGCAAAATTGCGAAAATCAGAGCAAGGGAAAAAACAAGTTTTTAATAGATAATAGAGCATAGATAATAGAGAATAGATTTTTTTGTGCACACCCATCAGACAAAAACAAAAACCACCCGTGTGGGTGGTTTTTATTTCTGGTGGAGCTGATGGGACTCAAACCCACGACCTCTACGATGCGAACGTAGCGCTCTATCAACTGAGCTACAACCCCAAAACTGGTGCGGATAAGAAGACTCGAACTTCCAAGGCATCGCTGCCACTAGTACCTGAAACTAGCGCGTCTACCAATTCCGCCATATCCGCAGGCGTGTGATATATTATATCAACTTTGCCCCTTTTGCAAGGGGAAAATGCACCCCACCCCAGATTTTAATGTTCCAGATACCATTTTACTGTTTTAACGATGCCGGTGTCGAACGTTTCGTCGGCGCGCCAGCCCAATTCTGTTTCCAGTTTGGTGGCGTCAATCGCGTATCTGAAATCGTGGCCGGCACGGTCGGCAACGAATGTGATTTGTTCGGCGTATTATTTATGGCCGTCTGCGCGTGGCCGCAGGTTGTCCAAGATATCGCAAATCGTGTTCACAATCGTGATATTGTTGCGTTCGTTATGTCCGCCGATGTTATATGTTTCGCCGGATTTGCCGTTGTGACATTCATACCGAACGTGTGATGATATGCGCGCACGCGCAATTTTCTGCTTGACGCGCGGGGGCGAACGGACTAATATTTTCAGGCATATTCTGATGCACGGGGATATGGCGGAATGGTAGACGCTGAGGACTTAAAATCCTTTGGTCATTGCGACCGTGTGGGTTCGAGTCCCACTATCCCCACCAGAATACATGCATCGTTTTGGATGTGTAGCTCAGTTGGTTAGAGCGCTTCGTTCACATCGAAGAGGTCGTTGGTTCGAGTCCAATCACATCCACCAGAATAAAAGAAAATGTCCGCCGAACGGCGGACATTTTTAATACTGTTTATCGCAGGCCCATTTCGCGGCAGCATGCGGATGCGCCACTGCGCCAATCGGCATATTCTGATGATGGGTTGCGCAAATCGCGCCATGGTTGCCAACCGTTGCATTTTTTTGCCTTGCCCGTGCCGGTGCATTTTACATAGCGGCGCAAACTGCATGTCTGGTTTGAAACCTGACCCGTGTCGGTTGTGCATTTAACAACGACGTTTTGATTTTTTGCATCGTTTTGACCCAATTCCTTGGACGATAAAACCTGATATGCCGACGCGGTTGTTGCGGTCGTAATTGCAATCAATAAAACAGATAAAATGCGTTTCATGTGACGTGTCCCCTGTCCTGTTTATACAAACAGTATAAGTATTTGCTCAGAAAAATACAATGGGAAAAAATTATTATTCGTTGTGTGTTGTCCACGGAATGTCATTCATAATCAGGTAATAGATTTCTGCGTCCGGTGTGTCTGGGTTGCGCAAGATTGGGCGCACAACATAGATATCAACATCGCACGCGTGATTATTTTGCTGTTCCTGTACGGTGGTCAAATCCTGCCAGAATTTTTCAGCGGTGTCCATTGCCTGCAAGTATGCGGCATCGTCGTCCGCCGCCGATGTTGCGTCGCCCGCCCACAACAGCCACATGCCGTAATTTACAACGTTTCCTTGGTCCAAATCGTCCGCAGACAACAGCAACAGTGGCGCGAATTGAATATTGTTTGTGAAATCGCCGGTGCTGGTTTCTGTCCAATCGTACATACCGCCGACAAATTTCAGCGCGCCGTATACCAGACCACCCTGACGTTCGACACGTGCCAGTATTCCCGCATTGCGCATTGTTGAATCAAACAACCAATCGCGCAAGCGTCCGGAAACAGTGCTGCTGCGTGCAACGCGTGCGCCCTTGGCAATGGCCTTGTTGCCGGTGCCCGTCGCGCGAAATGCGTGCCATGCGCGTGCGACGATGTTACCGCGCTGCGGTGCGCGCAGACCACGCAGTGCGTGGCGATATTTGTTGATTTCGGCAAAACTGGCGGTTGCCTTGCGATATTGTGCAACATCGTCCGATGCACGTTCCATTTCGCGCATAGTTTTGGCCAAATCCGCCATTTCTTTGGATTTCTTTTCGTATGATGCGGCATCTTTGACCTTGTCCAACTTCTTTAATTCATCGGCAATTTTAGAATAACGGTTGGCAACCTTGACATAATCGGCAACCTTGTCCGATTTTGATAATACCTTGATTGTGGTGCTCAGGTTTTTCAATGTGCGCGATGCGCGTGCGGCCTTGGTCATACCCAGAATTACCGTGCCACCACCAAATGTTACGACGGTTATTGCCACGTCCAGACCGATTTCCAAATATGAAATCCATTGCAGGTTTATGTCGCCTGCAACATAGTAATCGTTTGTGTCGTCTTTGCCCAAATTGACTGTTTCGTGCATGGCTAAATTTACCATGTCTTTGTCGCCTGCGATTGCACTGCGGCTGGTGCAGCGGTCGTTTTTTGGGTACAGTTCATCAATGTGTTCGGCGATATAGTTCAGTGAAATAGTATGATTGCTGGCGGCATTCGCAAATGCGTCCAGTGCGCCGTGCTGGACAACCATAATTGCATACCACGCGGGATCGGTATTTGTCCACACCGCACCGTCGTCCAGACGCGGACTGGCAACAGCCGATGTGTCGCGCTTTTGCGATAATGCCAAACGTTGTTTCAGAATCTTTGGCTGGGTTTCATAGTTTATGGTAATTGTGCGCCCACCCGCAAACGTATATTCGATGGGCAAGAATTTTATTGTTTCATCATCCGCGGTTGCCACAATTTCAGGGCACGCCAACACGCGACGCAATACATCCGAATTTGCAAAGGTTTGATGTACCCATTGTTGAACAACGTTTTCATGCGCGTCTGCGGGAATTTTATCGGCGGTTGCCGCCAGTGCATCTGCGAATGCGGCGGTTGCGCATTTTGTATCGTCGGGCGTGCGATTTAATATTTCGTCTGTGGCGACAAAGTCATCATTGGTGATTTGTGTGTCTGGCACATCAATCGGCGCAGCGTGCGCCGATGATAAAATTGTTGCTGCAATTATTGCCAGACCAAAACGCAACATATGTCGCCCTATTTCTTGTTGTTTTTCTTGCTGTTATCGGTTGATGTTGCCGCCACATTCGCGCCACACATACTGATAACGCGGTTACGCTGGGCCTGAATCTTGGCAATGGCCAATTCATATCGTTCTTTGGATGTGTCAGTTATAACTGGCTCTGTTTTCGTGTTGCCGCCATTTCCGTTTGATGCGACACCGACCGCCCCCGCCTTTGCGCGTTCACAGTGGTCGCCAACGCGAACCAATCCATTTGCGCATTGCCATTTCCAACAGAAGTTTTCTGTGTCGGCGGTGTGCACGATATAGTTGTCATAACCACGTTTTGGCGCGTCGTTATTACAATATCTGTATTCGCATTCGGGTGTCCATGCGTCATCTTGCCACAAGCCGTCCCACCAAGAGTGTGCTGTGGCGGAACCGCCCTGTTGACATTGACGCGTGCCGTACTGTGCCGGAACGCCGGCGGTGGCATCGACCACACAGAACATATAGTCGCCAATATCGGCGTAACGTTCACCCTTGTTAAATGCCGTGTGACAACATGTGAATTTTCCGGTGACCGGATCGGTTAAGCAGTCGGTTTCAGAAATCAACTGTGATCCCGCAATCGCACCACCAACCACCGCACCAACGGCGGCACCAATCGCCGTACCTGGGCCGGGGAAGAAACTGCCAATCGATGCGCCGGCCCATACGCCACCACCAACGCCATGTGCAACGTCCCAACCGCTGTGCTGTTGCTGGCCTGATGCGGATTCAGCAACCATCACGCCGCCACCGACCGCGCCTAAAACACCCACAACCTTTGCGCCGGTTGACATACCCTTTATATGCCCCTTGACTGTTGGTTTTGCAGTCGCACCTGCGCCCGCGCCAGTACTGCCCGCACCTGCGCCTGTTCCCGCTCCTGAACCACCTGAACCAGAACCGCCCGAACCGCCAGCACCAGTACCACCGGTTCCGCCTGTGCCAGTTCCACCTGCACCAGAACCTGAGCCAGCACCACCAGAACCCGAGCCACCGCCCGATGCGCCACCAGCCCCAGAACCTGAGCCGCCCGACGTACCCCCTGTTCCACCACCAGAACCACCACCGGTTGGTGTTGGTTTAGGCGCGCGCGGTTTCGCAGGAATGTTTTCGTCAACAACTCGTATTTTACTGCCTGCGGCATTGACCTCTTGGGTTTTCATCCCTGTGTCTTTGCCGCGGTACATTAAAGATTTGCCATCTGTTCCAACAGTATATGTTGCGGAGTGTGTACTTTGGGTATAGCCCCCTGGATTTGTTATTCCTGTTAACATATTTTTTGGTGGTGTGGTATATGTCAATGGTTTACCATCGGTACCCACCAATACACTGGATGTGACAGTATCACCAAACGCCGGCAAAACAAGTAACGTTGATAGTAAAAAACAACACGTGCGGTTAAATAACATCAATATACCCCCAGTGTTTTGCAATCTGCGAAGCGTACGCCCTGTTTCATGCAATTTTGCAATGTTGCCAAATCCGCATCCAGTGCGGCCAGCTGTTTCTGTGCCCAGTCGCAATATGCCGCGCGACGTTGTGCTTGGCGTTCCAAGTATGTTTCTTCGTCTTCGATATTTAACTGTTGATATGCAGACATGTCTTTGAATGGTTCGTAACCGGCGGCCTTGTTCGCCATGCGTTCAGACATGGTTAAATCCGCCGCGGTGGTTGGAAAATCTGTCTTGGCCAACGTGACATTGTTTGCACCGTTTTGTGCCTGTAAATTTTCCAGTTCACGGGTGCGTTCCATAATCTGTTCGCCCCAGTTATCGCCGTTGAACGATGGTAATTGTTCCTGATATGGATTTTCAATTTTTATGTTTGAATTTGTATTGTTGTCGGTTGCAATGCCAGATGCCGCGGGAAATGGTGTCGCAACACCACTGGCGCGTGGGGCGGCATTTGCATTGTTATCCTTGTACGTTTTGAATGCAGAATCCAAGAATCCCGCGCATGCCGTTACATAGTTATGGTTTGGTATGCTGGCCAACTGGACCGTCAATGTTGGGCGTGCGTCGTCCAAACTGACCCCGATGCAATTATTACGTGTGGCGCAATATGATGCAACCAGTGCCGACACCACACGCGTGCAGTCGCCGGTATCAACATCTGTGCCCTGAACATAAATCGGCTGGGGCATACGTTGGTTATACGGACTGGATGGTGTCCAAAATGGATTAGACGAATAATCTTGGACATTTTGAATCTGGCCATACTTAGACAATGGCTGTGTTGCTGCATCTGCTGCGCTGAATGCTATGCATAATGTGCAGAGAGCAGAGAGCAGAGAGCAATGAAAAATTTTATTGTTTTTTGACATCGTGTTTTTTCTTTTTTGTGTTTTGTTCTGTTGCGATATTTTGTTCTGTTGTTTTTGTTGTTGCGGATAATATTCGTATCAGTTCCTTGCAATCCTTTGTCATTGACCTGTATGCCGTGTCGTCAATGTATTTCGTTTCCTTTAATAAATATAACCAATACAGTGTTTCAGAGCATTCCTTGTATGCGATGTATATTTTAGACAGAAAGTCAGATTTTGTTATTGCACAGTCCGCCTCTGACACATTTGCGCCGATACTGGTTCCAGATCGCAGAACCTGCTTTGACAGAACAAACTCTTTGTTATTGTTGCACAAAAATTTGTACAGGTTGATAATGCGTATTGCAAATGCTGTACTCTTGGTCAGTGCGATGTTCTCTCTCATTGCTCTCTGCTCTCTGCTCTTTGCTCTCCCCCTTTTTACGAATTATAGCAAAAACGCCATTGTTATTAAAGACAAAATTGCGCCGACAACGAAGAATGGTGCAAATGGGATGTAACGCTGGTGCTTTGCGCGCGCCCATGCGCCGCCTGTGATGCATGCAACAATCAATGCCAGCCCCAATCCTTGGATGCCCAGCCACAATCCGCCTGTCGCAATCAATTTGATGTCGCCCAGACCGATTGGCGTTTCGGCGTCTGGGTTTGTGCGTCTGCGAATAACGTCAAATATAAACCCGATGCCCGCGGCCAATGCATAGCCGAATACGGCACTGGTTGCCGCCATGCGTGGGCCGATAATCCATGGCCACCAGTTTGTTATCAGCAACCCAATCAAAAACAATGGCCACAAGTATGCGTCTGGGATTATTCGACGACGCAGGTCTGCAACAGATATTTTCCATGCACACCACAATGCCACCGCCAATAAAATAATGAAAAAGATTTGCCAAATCATATTTTTCCCCCTTGCCTTTCGATTCGGAACTATGCTAGAATTATACCATAAAATGTACAACAAGGGTTGATATAAAATGAGCAAGGGTTGGGATAACGCAACATTAAAGAAATTAAAGGCATTGACCGGCAAGGGGTTGTCGACGGCCGAAATCGGCAAACGTCTGGGCATCAGCAAGAACGCCGTGGTTGGTAAATTAAACCGACTGGGCTGGAATCCAAAGGCCGGTGGTGTTGCCACCACCACGCCAGAGCCCGCACCAAAGGCCACCAAGACCGCCAAGCCGGCCGCACCAAAGGCGGCGGCGAAAAAAACAACCGCCGCCCCAGCCAAGAAAACGGCGACCAAGGCCACTGCGCCAAAGGCAAGCGCGCCTGCGAAAAAAGTAACGCCAGCGGCGGCGAAAAAAGCGACCGCTGCCCCAGCAAAGAAGACCACCGCGGCCCCAAAGAAACCAGCAGCCAAGGTGGCGGAAAAGCCAGCGACCAAGGTTGCACCCGCGCCCAAGGCGTCCAAAGCGGTCAACAACAAAACACTGGCCATGCATCAGCGTATTATTCAGCACTCGCTGGAAATGGCGAACCTGAAACCTAATCAGTGTCGTTGGCCGATTGGTGATCCGGATTCTGAAAACTTCCATTTCTGTGGCGAAACCGTGTTTGTGGGCAAACCGTATTGCTATGAACATTGCAAGCAGGCATATCAATTCACGCCGCCAAAGAAAAAGTAATTATATCTGTGGGGGATTATGCAGAACATGCCAAGCAAGAGAGAAGATATTACCAGCACCATTACACCGCGCCAATATCAGATTGGTGAAAACCGCTTGGTCGCGTATTTTGATAATACGGGCCGGCTGGTGTTTGTGCTGGACGAAACCGTAAATGATACAAAGCCAAATGCGCTGTTGGTGATTGATTCTGATGATGGGCGCAAGTGGGACGATATTTTGGTCAATGATTGGCATGTGGACTTGGAAACCGTTCGTCCAAAGAAAGACAATAAATATCAAAAACTGGACATAGAATACACAGGTCTGGACGTATATTCCGAATTATTGCGTGCGTATGACAATGATGAAAATCTGTCTGATGCGGTGCGCGCGTTGGCGGCGTTTCGTAATGCGTCCGTGCGGCGCAGCGCAACCGAACGTTTGGATGCGGCGACGGCGTCGGCCGACACGGCGCGTGATACGATTGAACGCACAAACGCCACGATTGGTGAATTACAATCGCGTGTGCGCGAATTGCGTGCGAAATTGTCGCAACAGCGAAAATCTATTGGACGCGAACCAACCAAGCAATCTGCGTCCAAGATTCTGCGGACAGAGGCCCAGATTGATGCCACAACCGAAAAACTGAACCGTGCAAAGCGTCGTCTGACAAATGCACAGCGTCGTTTGGTGGTGGCCGATGATGATGCGCGCGCGGCACGTGATATATTGGTGCGCGTGCCGGGTGATGATGTGGCGGCAACGTCCTATGCGGTGACCACACCACAACCAACCGATTTAACAATTACAACAACAGAACAACAAATTGAACCAAAGGCAGAACAGATGGCCGACGAAGAAGTAAAACCATTATTTGATAAAGATCCAGAAATCTTGGACGAGGAAATCGCGTTCAAACCGATTGAATTTGGTTCGCCAGCATCCGCACCTGTACAGGACACCGCACCGCAATTTGATGCGCCAACATTTGCCGCAGAAGACGTGACAGAGGTTGCACCACTGTCATTTACGCCACCGGTGTCGCCACACATTCACGATGCGGACAATGCACCCCAGCAAGTGCCACTGCGCGATGATACCCCCAGTGTGTCAGAGCCCGTCAGTGCACCAATGTTGGATTCGTTAAAGCCCGCGGCAACGGATTTTACCCAACCTGTGGCGCAGCCCGCAACCCAGCCAGAACCAATTCAGCAACCAATGGCGGCCACGCCTGTGTCGCCTGTGCGTCCTGCACCCGTGTCCGCACCAAATGTGCGTCCGGTGTCGCCAATTACCGGTGTTGCCCCCGTTGCGGTTGATGGAAACGATGGGCGTTCGCAAAAGCCAAATTTGATGTATTACATTATGTTGGTGCTGTTGATTGCGATGTCAATATTTACACTGTGGCTGTACCAGCAACGCAATGGCGACAGTGTGCCTGATTTGACGGCGTCTGTGCCGGCGGCGGCAACAACAACCGCGGATACTGCAAAGACAGAATCTGATGCGAATGCGGCGTCGCCGTTTATATCGGAATCTGACATTGTTGCCGCACAACAGGTTACGGTCAAAGAACCGGTGGTGGAACAGCCCGCCCCTGCCCCTGTGGTGGCACAGCCCGAACCCGAACCTGTTCCGGTTACGGTCAGTGAACCAGAACCGGTTGATGTCGCGCCAGCGGTCGAACCAGAACCCGAGCCCGTGCCCGTAACGCCGGCGGTATCAGAACCAGAAACTGTTGTTGTGCCCACCGTGCCAACGGTTACGCCGGTCGCCGAACCAGAACGCGTCATTGCCAGCGAAGAAGAAGTAATCGCGTCTAAACCGGCGTACAGCGTATCGCAGCAGGAAAAGATGTTTGTTGCAGCACCAAATTATGACACTGAAACAGTTATAAAATATGACGATGGTTATAATGATGTTGTCGTGGCGAATGACGATGCCGACACAGACACGGACGACACACCGATTTGCGAAGATGGCAAAGCCCCAGACGCCTATGGTTGTTGCACAGGCGAAGTGTATTCAGACATGGGCGATGGGACATCTGCATGTTGTGTAATTGGTGGTGACGAATGTTTTCCGCCGTTGAATTAAATAAAAACGCGCCAATGGCGCGTTTTTATTTAGAGCATAGATAATAGAGCATAGATAATAGATATTGTGCGCCATCGGCGCACTTTTTAATTCACTGGATTGCTTCGTCATTTCATTCCTCGCAATGACAGAGATTCTAGCATATGTGTTGTAGCGTGTTTTTTACACACTGTCATTGCGAGCGCAGCGTGGCAATCCAGTGAATTGGTGCTGCGCGCAGCGCAACATTATTACCTAGATTCCGTGGTCAGGCCACGGAATGAATCCAAGCGAAGCGCAGGATGCGGCAAGGACGAAGTCCGCAGGCGACACATTTTTAAGTTTTATATTCTAAAACTACATCACTTTATCACTCTATCACTTACTCACTAAAAAACGGGGACGATGCCCCGTTTTTTATTCGCTGTAATAACACCATGGCTCGTATTCGTATTCGCCGGTGCCGTCATTGCCTGATGTGGCGTAACAATTTGTTATGCTGTCGTTGCTGCCCGCAATCGATGTTCCAGCCCCAGGGCATTGGATACAGTTGTTTAACTGTGCTGCCATGGCGGTGCCATAATAACCCTTGGTGCATCTGAATTCGGTGTTGGTGAGGCATTCACAGGTTGCAGTATTACAAGTTTTGGTTATGCGTGATTCAACCCCATCGCCATGTGGAAGCCATTTTATACTGCTGATACAGTTCTTGCATGTGCCGTCGCAGGGGCTGGAATCTTGTACACAGGTATTGTATGTTTTTGTGCCGCAACTATCCGTGATTACTCTTTTTGTGGTTAGGGTATAATTTGTCGGACATGTTTTGCATGATAATAATTTTTGTGTGCCGTAACATGCGGGGGTCTCGGATGTTTTGCAATTAGTTCCACCTATGGTTGTGTACGTTGTGCCAATAGAACATGCCCCCGTGCAGTCATCTGGGTCAACAGGGCCAACAGGGCTAAAAACGCAATCGTTATAGTTCACGGTGTTGATGCATCCAACCACAGATGTTGTTGCACTGGATAAAGACATTCCTGTCTGGCATGTCTTACAATTTCTGACGCGGTAACCATTGTAACATGAATCCGAATATGTTGCGCATCTGACGTCGTTGATTGGATCGGATGCGTCCTCAATCCCGCATGCTGCGGCCGGACAAACCTTCTTTGCACTACTGGCCGTATTGGTCATGGCGAGTATCGGTATAGCTATGGCAAATGCGATAATTATTTGTTTGATTTTCATGTCTTTATCTCCTGTTTTTTTTATAATTAAAAACCACCGGTTTTCACAGGTGGCCAGGAGGTTAACGACAATCACAAGAATTGTGTTGCTTATTTGATATTCAGCAACCCTCCTGACCAATAAATCAGGAGTTTGTTTTTCGTCGTAATACAAAAATTGGCGCAATTTGCGCGCCAAATAACCGTACTATTGACGCTTGTGCAAGGGTCGTTACACCCCATCGTCGGAACACCCAACGACATCAGGATTATATGCGGTTTATGAAATAAATACAAGTGGAAAAGTTCAGAGTTCAAATTATGTGCGCCAATTCGGCGCGACTCTACTGACTGGATTGCTTCGGCTCCGTTCGCAATGACAAGGGTGCTAGTAGAGCCAAGTAAAATGATAGTGGCAGAAACACAGTCCGTAGGCGACACACGTGCTAGAATCTCTGTCATTGCGAGCAAGCATAGCGACGCGTGGCAATCCAGTGAAAAAATTGCGCCGTTGGCGGACACGTTCACTATATCACTATGTCACTCTATCACTAAACGGTAACCCTCCCCGTCCGCGGACGCGGACACCCCTCCGCGGGAGGGGAATTAAAAAACGCCCGTGGGGGCGTTTTTTTAATTCTTTTCGATAACAACCATTGCGGCGGAATAATCATCTTGGTCGGTGATTGACAGGTGCACCGTTGCGTCGCCACCCGCCAGTTCTTTTAATACCGCCTTGGCCCCGCCGGCAATCAATAATTCAGGGCGGCCCGCATCATTGTGGACAACCGACACGTCCGAGAATGCAATGTCGTCGCCAAATCCCGTGCCCAGTGCCTTTAAGCATGCCTCGCGCGCGGCCCAGAAATTTGCCAGATGTTTTTCCGCATTTGCGTTATCGGTATCTGCATATTCCAATTCTTTCTTGGTAAAAATACGCTGTTTCTTGAACGCAGACCAATCCAAGAAACGACCACTGTCCACCAAGTCAATTCCAATGCCTACAATCATGAACACACCCCCATATACGGTTTGTTGATATGCCGCATACTAATAACTTTTTTCCGATTCGTGCAAGCAGAAATTTACATCAAATAAAACCGCCAAGAATTTGGCGGTTTTGGTGTTATTTTTCATTTGTTTTTTTGTCGCATGCGGGGCGTTTGCAATCGCAGGTGTTGTGGATTTGACCACAGTGTTTACATTTGCCTTTCTTGTTATCTGTTTTTGACATATTGCATCCTTTTTTGTTTGTGTGTGAAAGAACTGTCCGGACAATATGTATTTTACCGCATGCGCGCCATACCAACAATATGCATGTATTCATAAGGGGTGAATTGATATTGGGGTGACAGGAATTCCTCGCGCACGCCGTATAAATACGCCGTGGCTGTGGGGCACTCGTTTTAGTTCAAACTGCGCGGTGCTTGTTTTCACGTACTCGTTGTCGAACCAAATATTGCTGACGCAATAAGAGGCCGATTGCGTGCATCCCCACAAGCACAATAAAAAACGCGGTTAGAAACCGCTTTTTTTTATTGTGGTCGGGGTGACAGGATTGGCTGACGCCGACCTTGGCACATTCGCTGGTGCGAACCGGCATACTGACGTCTGCCTTGTGCCTGCGGTTCGAACCTGCTCTTCTCGCAGGTTCGATTCCAATCGCGCAAAAATTAAACCGCCCATAACGGACGGTTAAATTTTTGGTCGGGGTGACAGGAATCGAACCTGCGACCCCTTGCACCCCATGCAAGTACTCTACCAGGCTGAGCTACACCCCGACAACCACCGTAATATAAAACATTGTGTGGCGAAAAACAATACCTTTTATGTGTTTTTTATTTATGATATAATTCACAATGTTTCGGGGGAGGAATTTTCAAATGGTTTGGTCAATAATTGCAAAATATGGAATCAAGGGCGTGGCCAAGGCCGCCGCAAAGGCCAGTGCAAAATCTGGGGCAAAAAGCGCGGCTAAATCCGCAGGTAAAAAAATTGGTAAACAGGCCGCCAAGGGTGCGGCGGCGTCTGCAACCGATGGTTGGTTTTGGAAGGTTTTGGATTACACCGATCCGTTTTACTGGATTGGGCGTGGCATAAAATCCATTGGTGGGCGCAGTGCGGCGCGTGGCGTTGCCAGGGGGGCAGCAAAGCAAGCCGCAAAAGGTGCTGTCAAAGGCGCGGCAAAGCGCAGTATATTCAAGCGTGGTATTGCCAAGCTGGGCGTGTTGGGCGTTGTGGGCAGCAGTTTATCTTATGCGGCGACAACCATTTTGCCAGATATGATTGTGCCGGCATTGGGCGCGGCGATTGGTACGGCGGGCGCGTTATATGGCGCAAAGAAAATAAAACAGATTTCTGAACGCAAGGAAAAAGAGAAAGAAGCAGAGGCACAGCGCGCCGCGCAAGATGCGGCAGAATTGGACGAGCAAACACGACGTATGATTCTGATGCGTCGTGGTCAGATGGCACGCGCAGCATAATTATTTTATTACAAAAAATATAAACCACACGCACAGCATTATACCCAGTCCCAACAACAGGTATTGTGCGATTGTAAAAGAATTGGTCTGTGATTTCATGTTGCGTATTATAGTCGCAATTTACATGAAAAAATATTGGTATGAATTCCCAGATTTGATTGATTTTTTGTAAATCGTGGGCTAGAATACCAGCATTAAAAATTACAGCAGTACAAAGGGGAATGGCTATGTTTGTTACGGAAAAGTTAAAATCATTCTCTTGGGTGAACGTTGGAAACCCTGATCACGAAGATTTTGAAAAACTGCAAACAGAATACAAGATTGACGAAGATACTATATCGGACATTTTAGATCCCGATGAACAGCCGCGTATTGAGGTCGAAGATGACTATAAGGTTATAATTGTTCGTTTCCCCATTATCAATCGCGAAACGGACACGTTGTGGCATACCGAACCGTTGTCGATTATTTATTCCACGTCGCGCGTGATTACCGTATGTCGCAAGCGGTGCGATTTGCTGGACAAAATCAAGAAAGACGAAAAGACAACGCGTGAAGAATTTATTCTGAATATTATTTATTACATTGCGGAATCGTATCTGCGTTTCTTGAAAGAATTAAACAAGCGTGTTTTGGAATCCAAGCAGGCGTTGCTGGAACGCGTGCGTCGTCGCAACCTGTTGGCGTTGTTAGAGGTTGAAAACAGTTATACCTTGTACATGGCGGGCATCAAGGGTAATGTGGCGGTGCTGGACAAACTGGAAAAAATGCGCGGATTTGTTAAATCCGAAGATGCCGAAGATTTGTTAGAAGACGCGCGCATTGAATTGGCACAGGCGACCGAGGTTGTGACGTCGTACAGCAAGATGCTGAAATCCATCAAAGAAACATTTGAAAGCGTCATCAATATGGATTCGAACATGTACGTCAATCGTTTGACCATGTGGAGCATTATTTTGGCCGTGCCAACGGTTGTGGTGGGATTCTATGGCATGAATATGAAATTGCCATTTGCGGAATACGAACAGACCGCATCAACAATCTTGATTGCAATAATGATTTTGCTGTTGGGGTTTGCGATGTTTAATTTGATGCGACGTCGTGTCGTGTAAATTAAAAAACGCCCGTGTGGGCGTTTTTTTTTAATCCAATGCGGCCAATATGTTCACAAAGTTATCCTCGGCGGCGTCGGCACTGACATCAACGTCAGAAAAATGGATTCCGCCCGCCGTGCGTAACCAATCAATCGCCGGCATTGTTGTTTCGTTGAACTTGTCCAAGCGGTGTTGAACAACCGCGGCATCGTTGTCGTCGGCGCGTGCACTGCCCGCGTTTAGGCGGCGGCGCAGACGTTCCAGAATAATGTCGCATGGCACGTTCAAATACATTACGTGAACATTGAATTTGTCAGCGTATGTGTCGACCAGCCACTGGGCCTGTGCCAATGTGCGCGGAAATCCATCCAGTAACACATCGCGGTCGGGGGTGATTTTTGATTGCATCAAATCGAACAAGTATTTGTCGGGTACAAAATCGCCCCGTGCAATCAAACGCCCTATTTCCGAATCCGCCGGCATTTCACGCAGAATTGCGCCGGTTTCGATATAGTTAAATTCGCAACGCTGGCGCAGCAGACGCGCAAACGTCCCCTTGCCCGCACCAGGTGCACCCATTAAAACCAATAATTCGTTTTTGTCTGTTTTCATAGCATATGGATTATAACATAAAAATAAATCCCCGACAAGGGCGTCGGGGATTTTAGGTATAATTTACAAACGTAAATTATTTTTTGCTGTTTTCAATCGCAGCACCCAAGATGTCGCCCAATACAGAGCCGCTGTCGGCCTGATTAGCGTATTCTTTGACGGCCTGTTTTTCCAGTGTCACCTGCAATGCGCGGATGGACAGTTTAACAGTGTTGTCTTCAACGGAAACAACAGATGCTTCGACTGTGTCGCCCACTTTGAATTTGCTGGTGTCCTGTTCCGCTTTTTCGCGTGACAGGTCTGTGCGACGAATAACACCGCGGATTTCGTTTGGCAATGCCAAAATCAATTCGTCTGGTGTGATTTCAGAAACAGTACCGGACACAACTGCGCCTTTCTTGATGGCAACGTGTGCGTTGTCGGCACTTTCGGTCAACTGTTTGATGCCCAGTGTAACGCGTTCTTTTTCTGGATTGATGTCCAAAATCTTCGCTGTTACTTCTTGGCCACGAACAAACTTTTTCAGTTCTTCTTCGTCCAGTTTGTTCCAAGACAGGTCGGAAATGTGAACCATACCGTCCAATTCTGGGGTCAACTGAACAAACAGACCAAATTCTGTGGTGTTCTTGATTGGGCCAGTTACAACATCGCCAACGTTGTGGGTTTCTGCAAACTGTTTCCATGGATTTGGTTGCAGTTGTTTGTAGCCCAACGAAATGCGGCGTTTTTCCTGATCGATGCCCAAGACAACAACGTTGACGTCCTGACCCACTTGCAAAACTTTGCTTGGGTGGATGTTCTTGTTTGTCCAAGACAGTTCAGACATGTGAACCAGACCTTCGATATTGTTACCCAAATCAATGAATGCGCCGTAATCGGTGATAGATGAAACCTTGCCCGATACTGTGTCGCCAACATTGAATGCGCGGGACGCTGTATCCCATGGGTCGGCTTCCAACTGTTTTGCACCCAACGAAATACGGTGGGATTCTGGATCGAACTGGATAACCTTGACCTTGATTTTTTCACCAACGTGAACCAATTCGCGTGGGTGATTTACACGTTTCCAAGACAGGTCGGTAACGTGCAGCAAACCATCAACACCACCCAAATCAACGAACACACCGTAATCTGTGATGTTCTTGACTGTGCCTTCGATAACAGCACCCAGTGTGATGTTCTTCATCGCTTCGCGTTGTGCAGCCGCGATAGAATCGGACTGAATTGCGCGACGTGATACGATTGCGTTTGTGCGCAATGCGTCCATCTTCAAAACGCGGAATTTGTCTTTCAGACCAATCAACGATTTTGCATCGCGAACTGGTTTGTGATCAACCTGGGACGATGGCATAAATGCAAATACACCACCCAAGTCAACAGTGTAACCACCGCGGACAACGTCGATAATTGTACCTTCTGGGTCAACGCCTTCGGCAACTGTCTTTTCCAAATCTTTCCATGCTTTTTCAGCGCGGGCTTTGGTGTATGACAGAACTGCTGTCCCTTCGCGGGATTCATAGCGTTCAACAAAGACATCAATAATGTCGCCAACAGATGGGACAGATGCGCCAAATTCTTTCAATGGAACGCGGCCTTCGGATTTCAGACCAACGTCAACCATCGCGAAATCGCCGCGAATGTCTTTGACAGTACCCTTGGTTGCATAACCCTGCAAAGTTTCCTGTGTGCCATAGTCCTTGTCGAACATCTGGACGAAATCTTCGCCGGATATTGGGTTGAATAAATCTTTGGATAAATCTTTCATAAGAGAAATTTCATACAAAGTTTGCCATTTGCAAAAATAAAGCAAAGGACTTGTGGGGTTAGTCGGATTGGTAATGCGCCCACCCGCAAAACCAGACGGATTATACGGGATTTTTTTTGAAAATGCAAGGAAATTCCGTCTGCGCTGCGCGACATTATCAACTGGATTGCTTCGTTATACTCGCAATGACCAAGGTTTTATATCGTTGACTTGTACCCTCCCCGTCCGCGGATGCGGACACCCCTCCGCGGGAGGGGGATAAAAAAACGCCCCGATGGGGCGTTTTTATTATTTTGCTGCTTGGAACAGTTCTTCGGGCTTTACGGCCTTTTCTTTCTGTTTCACGTGTGTCAGCATGGCGTCCAATGCCTTGCGTTCGAAAATCATACCGCGCAACATTGCCAAAGCGTTCTGGTTCTTGTTATAAAATTCAAAAACTTGCTTTGGATCTGGATAGCGGGACGCTTCGGCCCATACAGCTTGTTGCAAGTCGTCACGGGTAACCTCGACTTTGTTCTGAGTGCCCCATTCTGCCAAAATCAAGCCCAGTTTAACGCGGCGTTCGGCTTCCTTGCGTTCTTTCTTTTCGTCCCATTTGTGATCGTCGGACTTGCATTTGTCGTCGCAATGCGCGTGTTCGCGATCGTGTTCGGATTTCGCCATGTTCAATTCTTGGTCAACCAAGATTTCTGGCAATTCCAATTTGACATTGTTCGCCAAGATGTCCAACAATTCGTTGCGCATGTCGCGTTGTGCGGCCTCGGCATATTGGTCATTATAGATTTTTGCGATGTGTTCACGCAATTTTGCAACTGATTCCTGACCAACGGCCTGTGCCAATTCGTCGTTCAATTCTGGCAAGATGTGCTTGCGAACTTCGTGAACCTTGACCGCAAAACGTGCGTCTTTGCCGGCCAAGTTTTCAGCATGGTAATCTTTTGGGAATTTAACATTGACGTCAAATTCGTCACCGGATTTGTGGCCGATAATCTGATCTTCGAACCCTGGGATAAATGCGCCAGAACCCAAAATCAGGTGATGCTTTTCGGCGGCCCCGCCTTCGAATGCTTCGTCACCAATGAACCCCTTGAAGTCAATTACGGCTGTGTCGCCATCGGCTGCCTGGTATTTTTCGTCCTGTTTTTCAGCGGTGCTGCGGCTGCGACGCAGGTTTTCAATGGCTTTGTCAACCTCTGCTTCGTTCAGTGTGGTTGTTTTCTTGGTCACTGTGTATTTTTCCAAATCAATTTCTGGCAATGTTGGCAGAATGTCAAATTCCAAGGAATATTCAACGTCTTTGCCAAATTCCCAACCCGCCAAATCGGCCTTTGGTGCGCCGGCCAGACGGATTTTCTTGTCTGCGACGTAATCATTCAGGTCTTTGTTCATCAATTTATCTACCGCTTCGGATGTGGCAGATGCATTGAATTTCTGACGCAGGACGGACAAAGGAATGTGCCCTGGACGGAAGCCAGCCATTTTTGCGGTTTTGCCATATTCTGTCAGAATTTCATCGGCTGCGGCCTGAACATCGGCAGCAGAAATTGTTCCGTTTACGGAATAATGTAAATCTTTGATTTTTTCTTTTGTAAACATGCTTTTCCCCTAGGTAATTGCGGTGTGATTATACACAACTTTTTTATAAACGCAATAATAAAAAATCCCGCATTTTGCGGGATTTTTGTTTGCTAGCGTGTTTGCTGTTGCTTTTGTGCAAACAAACGTTTGCGTTTTTGTGCAACTGCTTCTGTAGCGTGTACAGAACCGAACCCTGCACCCAACAACGCGAACACCCCCATTAAAACATATGTTGAACCATCTGCTGGTGTATAGCCATGCTTTGTTGTGTAATAATGCGTGCCGTATTCATCTGTTATGGTATGAACCTCTGTCCATGTTTGTTGGCTATTCGGTGTGTCCGCAACGTATGCGGTTGCAAAACGGTTTTTTAATGAATAGTCGGCGGACTGTGTTGTGCCACGCGGGGCCTGCTGAATATGTGTGCCCAATATAAGTGCAGGCATCGCCGCCAAACCAGCCGCAAAACCCAATGCGGTACGACGTGCAATGCTTTTTTGTTCGTTTTTTGTGTGTGGAATGTTTTTCAATTCCGCATCCAACCAAGCCCCAGTCGTTTTAAGTGGGATTTTGGCCAATTCTTGGTCTAATTCTTTATCTTTAGATAACATAGTTGCAGTTTCTGTATTGTTCATTCGTGACTCCTTTGGATTTATGCCCCTGACACAGGTATATATAGTACAAAACAAATAAATGTCAAGTATTTAGGGTGAAAATAAAACACCATACAAATCGTATGGTGTTTTTTTGTTTTGTTCGCAAATATTAACGTTTGCTGAACTGTGTCGAACGACGTGCCTTGTGGTGACCAAAGTGCTTACGTTCAACAACACGGCTGTCGCGGGTCAAGAAGCCAGCGGCTTTCAATGCTGGACGCAATTCTGGTTCAACCTTTTCCAATGCCTTGGAAATACCGTGTTTAACAGCACCCGCCTGACCAGACAGACCACCACCGATAACCATTGCGTGAATGTCATACGCGGTTTCGCGTTTTGTCACACCGAATGGTTGGGCGATAATCATCTGCAACACAGGACGACGGAAATATTTGTCGGCTGGGATTTCGTTGACAAAGATGTTGCCTTTGCCCGGAACCAAGTAAACGCGTGCGACGGAATCTTTGCGTTTGCCGGTTGCGTATGTTGCGCCTGCTAATTTAACGGCTGCCGCTGCGTCTGCTTTCTTGGCAACTGTTTTCTTGGCTGGGGCGGCCTTTTTAACTGTTTTTGCCGCTGTTGCGGTTTTCTTTGCTTCTGTCATTATTCGCCCCTTTTGTTTTTACGGTTCAATTCGGCAAAGTTGATAACAACTGGTTTCTGGGCGGCGTGTTTGTGATCCGCGCCTGCATAAACGTGCAGTTTGGTCAAACGCTGGTTCGCCAAAGCAACCGCGGTGCGACGACCCATCATGCGCTTTACAGCGTTGAAAACCAACTGTTCTGGTTTTTCATTGCGCATCTGGCCCAGTGTGCGTTCCTTGGTGCTGCCAGTCCACAGAGAGTGCCAAAAGAATTTGGTCTTGTCCGCTTTTTTGCCAGACAGTGCAACCTTGTCCGCGTTGATGATGATAACGTGGTCACCGCAATCCATGTTTGGTGTCCATGTTGGCTTGTTCTTGCCACGCAGAATGTTCGCGGTAAATGCCGCCAAACGTCCCAGTGTGCAGTCAGTTGCGTCAATCAGATACCATTTGGCGTCCAATTCGCACTGTTTTAACGATTTTGTCGCTGCCATTTTATGTTTTCCTTAGGTTTTTACTAATTTAGCGCACGTATTATGACGCAATGTCCCAGAAATGTCAAGAAAAATCCGTATGGTATTATAATACCGTATAAATAAAGTTCAAAGTACAAATAAAGTGTGCGCCAAATGGCGCACGGATTTTATTTATTTGAACTTTACATTTCGGCGGGAACGCGCAGCCCCATCAGGTCAATCGTGCGTGCCAGTGTATCGGCGGCAATGCGTACGATGTGCAAACGCTGGGCACGTGCCGCTGGCGCGACATCATCACGCAGGATTGGACAGTTATGATAGAACGAATTTATCAACTGGCACAAATCATATGCGTAATTTGCAATCATATCGGTTGCACGATTGTCAAATGCGCCCTGCACTGTGCGTTCAAAGTCCAGAATTTCAATCAACAAATTGCGTTCGTCTGTGGTCAATTCGGTCAATTCTGCGGTTGACGCATCGCCTGCACGACGCAGAACAGAGTTCAAACGTACCGCCGTGTACAAGATGTATGGGCCGGTGCGTCCCTCGAAACTGGTGATTTGATTGGGATCGAACACGTAATCTGCGCGGACATCGTGAATCAAATCGTTGAATTTCACCGCCGCCAATGCGATTGCGTCGACGGTATCGTCGTCCAGTTCTTTGCCGGCGTCGGTTGTGCGTTCGCGCACGGCATCACGCGCAGTGTCCAAAATGTCCAGCAATTCTGCGACGCCACCGTCACGGGTTTTGAATGGTTTACCGTCTGCGCCGGTCAGTGCGCCAAATCCTGTGTGGAACAATTCGGCTTTTGTGATTTCGGCCAGTTGCGCGGCACGGAAAACCTGTTGAAAATGCAAGTTTTGGCGTGAATCCGTGAAATAGCCAATGATATCTGGGTGATCTGTTTTTGTGCGGTAATAAATGGCCGACAAATCCGCCGCGGCATATGTCTGGGTATCGGCACTGGTACGGAACATCAGTGGTGGCATCGGTGCGCGGTCATCGTCGCGTTTAATGTTCACAATCATTGCGCCGTCGTCCATTGTCAACAGATGCTTTGATTCCAGAATTTCCTGCATTTCAGGAACGTATTGCGCAACGCCACGTTCGCCCATTGTTGCATCAAACGGCAATACGTTCAGACGTTGCAGAACCGTGTCCATTTGCGCCAACGATATTTTCATGAATGCGTCATAGATACGCTTGCATTCGCCGTCACCCGCCTGCAATTTTGCGGTGGTTTCCTTGGCGCGGGCCATCCATGCGTCATCTTCCTTGGCACGGGCGGTTGATGCGGGGTAAATTTTGTTCAATTCGGCGGCGGTTTCAGGCATGCCGTGTTCCTGAATCCATGCGATAATCAGCCCCATTGGACGCCCCCAGTCGCCAATATGGTTATAACTTTTTGTTGTGTGACCCAACGATTTGGCAATACGGTTGAACGTGTCGCCCACGATTGTAGTACGCAGGTGGCCGATATGTAATGCCTTGCCCACGTTATAGCCACCGTAATCCAAATCGATTTTCATCGTTTTTTCGGCGTGTGGTGTTTGGGATTGTGCGGCGGCGTTCCACAAGAAATCATCGCGCAATTTAATGTTGATAAACCCAGGGCCGGCAACCGACACATCGGCAACGAAGTCCAATTCGCGCAGGCGTGGCAACAATTCGCCCGCCAATTCGCGTGGATTTTTCCCCGCGCTTTTTGCCATAACCATCGCGGCATTTGTGGCAAAATCACCAAATTCGCGATTGCGTGGCACATCCAGTTTGACCGCCACGCCCAGTTTGTCGTTTATCGCATCTGATACATATTTATACAAATTCATTTTAATTACCCGTCGAAATAATTGTGAAACCTACATCGGCAAAACAACGCGCACGCGCAGACCGCCCAAATCGCTGTTTTCCAAGAATATCTGGCCACCGTGGTTTTCAATCGCGGTTTGTGCGATTGATAATCCCAGCCCAGTGCCACCGGTGTCGCGGCCGCGCGCGTTGTCCAGACGGACAAATGGGCGCAATGCGTCGGCCTTTTTGTCATCTGAAATGCCTGGGCCGTCGTCTTCAATAATCACTTCGACTTGGTCGGCGGTGTCAACCTCTGTGATGCGGATTTTCTTTTGGGCATAGCGGGCGGCATTTTCAATGATATTGCCAAATGCACGCGCCAACGCCATCGGACGCGCATAGAATTGGGCCGGCGTATCTGGGAATGACGTTTCAATTGTCTTTTTCGGTGCGGCGTCACGCGCAATACGCAACAACATTGCCGGTAATTCTGTGGACTGTTCAATTTCGGGCATTTCGCCACGTGCAAACGCCAGATAACCGTTGACCATTTCTGTCATGCGGTCAATGTCGTGAATCAGTTCGTCGTTTGTCGCACTGCCCGTTTCAACCGCCAAGCGCATGCGTGTCAGTGGTGATTTCAAATCGTGGCTGACCGCGTTCAGCATGTCTGTACGTGTGCGATTGTACCGGTTCAGGCGTTCTTTCATCGTAATCATTGCGATGGCCGCTTCGCGGATTTCGCGTGAACCCGATGGTTTGAATCCTGGGGCGTCCAGACCGCGGCCAAAACGATTTGCGGCCTTGGCAATGCGGCGAATACTGCGTGTATGCAGGACGATAAATGGCGAAATCAATATCAATACAATCAGGAATGACCCGCACAACCAGATGATAAACACCTCTGTACTGGTGGAATATACGCGATACAGCGATGTGCCGAATGTTGCAATTTGACCGTTGTTCGTTGGGACGTCCACGAAAATCAGACGCTTGCCCTTGTCCATATAAATATCGGCGTGGCGGTTCATGCGCTTGGACAATTCTGATGCCAGATGTCCCATTTCACGCGCGTCATTATCATTATGCTTTGGACGGTTCAGGTGCTGGTTTATTGATACGTTGATGCCGACGTCGCGCGCCATTGCGTTCAGTGCGTCGGTGTTGTCTGTATCGACAAAGTTCATCATTGTGGTAATTTCGCCCGCCAGCGTGCGCGCCAGCGTGGAATGCACACGTTGCCAGTGATTGCCAAAGAATACGTTTGCCACAATAACCTGTGCCACAATCAGGGGCACGGTAATCATCAATATTGTACGCCATAAAAAACTGCGTGGCATCAATCTCATGTTCTCAGTCCTTGGGTTTATCAGGTGCGGTGTATACCATTTTATAGCCCCGCCCCCGAATTGTTATTATATCCAGATTTGATAATACACCATTTAATTTCATGCGCAAGCGTTTTGCAACCATTGGTGACGCCGGCGCAATATTGCCCATTGGTTGGGTTAAATGGGTCAGTAATTTCTTTTCTTCGCCCGATAACGCCAAAACACGTGGTGTGCCGGTGGCGTCGGTGATAAAAAATTCCCCGTCGGCAAATACCAGTCCATCTGGCATTTGGACGGACGCGCCGCGCACCGCGCGCTGTTTCATTATATTATTCAGGCGCAAAACCAATTCGCGCAGTTGGAATGGTTTGGCCAGATAATCGTCCGCCCCGTGGGACAGGCCATCAATCGCGTTTTCTGCGCCCGTCATCGCGGTCAGCATAATAACGGGTGTCGCATTGCCCGCATCGCGCATTTTGGTCAGGAAAGTTAGCCCGTCCATGCCGGTCATCATACGATCCAACACGATTGCATCAACCGTTATACGTGACAGGATTTCCGCACCGGTTTCGGCGGATTCGGCACACAGAACGTTAAATTCGGCATCTTGCAGTCCGCGCGCCAATACGCGGCGCAACATATCATCGTCGTCAATAATCAGAACAGTTCTGGTCATTTACTTTTTCATTGGTTCAACGGCATATTCCCCGGGGCGAATTGTGCGCATACGGTTGTTTGCACCACCCAAATCGGATTCTTCTTCGATCGCCGCACGGAATTGCATGCCGGACGTTGTAAATTCTGTCTTGAACAATGCATAACCCGTGCCACCACCGGTGGTTGGCCCCTGCATTCCCAGTGAATAATAGCCGCCCATAATGCCATAGTCCAAATCGATGTAATCAATGCTGACCAACAGCGATACATTAGATACGCCGTCGCTGGTCATATTGCACGCAAATTCACGATTGGATAATGTTGCCTGTGAATTGATTGGCACAACAATGTCCATTACGGTTGGTTCGCATGTGCGATCAATACCATTTACCAGAAATTCATAGGTCATACCAACAGTTGCCTTGGACAGGCCGGTTGAAACATTGACCTGTGAAATTGTGGCCTTTGGAATTTTGACCATTGCATTGGCAATGCCGCTGCGCACAGGAAACGAAATACCCGATTGCAGGCAATCGCGTGAAAACGGGTCGGCCTCGCATATATACAGGCGCGAATGCGCGTTCATCATGAACATGTTTGCCAAACTGTTGAACAAGAATGTGCGTGTGATTTTATCGTTCAGGCGTGTGCACCCAAAATTACGGCAAATAATCATTGGGCGGTCGGCAAACATGACGCCGGGGTGCGCCTGCTCTTCGGCGGCACGGGCATCAACGATGTTTTGGTCATAGTCCAAACTGTCGGCACGTTCCATAAATTCGGTTTCTGGAATAAAATTCGGGTCGTCTGGATACGCATAGTACGACTGAACCGGTGTTTCGGTATAGATTGTCTGGAAATTGTCATACACGATTTCGGTATCGTCCGCAAATGCGGGCATTGCCAGTACAGATGCGATTATCGCGGGCAAAATAAATTTAGCCATATTCAGAACCTTTCTTTCTTTTTATATTAAATCTTAAAACATTCGTGGTATCTGTGTCAAAGCAAAAATATTTTTATTGAAAATTGTTATCTGTTTGTTCTAACGTTATAACCAGTAAGTACAGAATAAGGAAAGGTGGAAACATGGTAGATGTCATAATTTCTGGCGAAGCCGGCAAGTTGCATGCGGTATATCATAAATCTGAAACACCATCTGCGCCGCTGGCGGTGGTGCTGTCTGGGAATCCACGACAAAAGTATCATATGAATGACCGTGTATCATATGCAATGTTCCGTGCGTTTATGGACATTGGCTTTTCGGTGGTGCGATTTAACTATCGTGGCGTCAATGATTCCGAAGGGGCGATTGGTACAACCGCCGACAATATGTTGGACATCGCAACAGTTATTGACTGGATTCAGAACAAGAACGAAGACAGTGACAAAATTTGGCTGGCGGGTCACCAGTTGGGCGCGTGGTATGTGTTGCAGGCCATGATGCGCCGACCAGAGGTTTCTGGCTTTGCGCTGGTATCACCTGATGCGTCGTTGTCGGACTTTGCATTCTTGTCCCCACGCCCAAATCGCGGGTTGTTATTACAGGGGGCGGCGGAATCTGATGATGCACGCGCATTTGCGGCGCACCTGACACAGGTATTAAAGAAACAGGCGCAAATTGATTTGGAAACAATTCGGGTGAAAAACGCCGATGCAAATTATGCCACACCGGCCGACTTGCGCCAGATGTATAATGATTTGAAGGCCTATGTTGGGCGTGAAAATTCCGAAGACAAGTTGTTGTAATTTACCATGCAAGCAGATACAAAACGTTTTTTAGACCCGAGTATTCCCGATGAAATGGCGGCGTCAATTCGCCCGCATACTCTGTCGGACTTTATCGGGCACGATGCACTGAAACAGAATCTATCGGTGTTTATCAATGGTGCAAAATCGCGGGGCGAGGCAATGGATCATGTCTTGTTGTATGGCCCCCCAGGGTTGGGCAAAACAACATTGGCACACATTGTGGCAAATGAATTGGGGACGAATTTTCGTGCGACGTCCGCACCCATGCTGACCAAACAAGGGGATTTGGCGGCGATTTTGACCGCCCTTGAACCAATGGACGTGCTGTTTATCGATGAAATCCACCGTTTGCCCACCGCGATTGAAGAGGTCTTGTATTCCGCAATGGAAGATTTCAAGTTGGACATCATGTTGGGCGAAGGGCCATCGGCGAAAAGCGTGCGCATTGACCTGCCCCCGTTTACGCTGGTGGGGGCGACAACACGTACGGGGTTGCTGTCAAATCCTTTGCGTGACCGTTTTGGCATTGATTTGCGTCTGTCATTCTATTCGCCGGACGATTTGGCGCGTATTATCGTGCGCAGTGCGAATATCTTGGGTACGCCGATTGATGCAGATGCGGCGTTGACATTGGCGCGCAGTGCACGTGGCACACCACGAATTGCGAACAGATTGCTGAAACGTGCGCGTGACTTTGCGGGTGCGCTGGGGCGCAATGAAATTTCGCCTGATACAATCAAAACCACATTGTTCCAGTTGCATATTGACGGGCGCGGGTTGGACGAAATAGACCGCGAATACATGACGACGATTGTTCGGCACTATGCCGGTGGGCCGGTTGGAATTGAAAACTTGGCGGCGGCATTGTCCGAACCCGCAGACACCATCGAAGATGTAATTGAGCCATATTTGATGCAGTTGGGCTTTGTTCAGCGTACCCCGCGTGGGCGCGTTATCACCGATGCGGGCTATCAACATTTGGGACTGGAAAAGTAAATCATGTCAAAAATTCATAAATTTCCGTTCGCGATTGCGTACGCGGACACGGACGCAGGTGGAATTGTCTATCACGGCCGGTATATTGAAATCGCCGAACGTGCGCGCATGAATTGGCTGCACGGTGTGGCGGCGGCCGCCGGCGACGTTGGGTTTGTTATTCGTGAATTGAATATCAAATATATTCGTCCGCTGAAACTGGGTGATGAATTGACGGTGGAATCTGTGATAACGCACGTTGGGGCGGCATCGCTGTCGATTGAACAAAAGTTCGTGCGTGATGGGGAAATTTATGCTATACTGAACGGTACGGCGGCATACATTGGTGGCGACATGCGTCCAAAGCGTATCCCCGACCAGATTTTGCAGAAAATAACCGCAGAATAAGAAAATTGAAGAAAAGGAAAGGAAAATGGAAACTACAAGCAGTTTTTCGCTGACAAACCTGTTTACAGGCGATCTGATGACATTGTTTATATCGGTTGTCTTGGTCATCGGCAGCATTATGTCATGGGCAATTATTATTGAAAAAATCCGCATGTGGCATTACACAAAAAAAAATCCAATTAAAATCAAGGCCACAGACAATCTGGATTTGATTGTTGACCGCCTGACACGTCCGTTTGAACGTAATTTGTGGTTTTTGTCCATGGTGTCGTATGTTGCACCGTTTATCGGTCTGTTTGGGACAATTTGGGGCGTTATGGATTCTTTCTCGTCCATCGGCGTGAACCAGTCCGTATCGATTGGTGTTGTTGCCCCTGGGTTGGCGACCGCGCTGGGTACAACGGCGTTGGGGCTGATTGCGGCTGTGCCAGCGGCGATTGCGTACCAGTATTTTATTAAAAAGGTTGATAACCTGTACGATGATTTGGACGACACACGTCGTGAAATGCAATCCGCACGTAAATAAGGGGACGACATGTCGCGCAGAAGACAGAGAAATTCAGATGCCGCAATTTCACTGACGCCAATGATTGATATCATGACGGTGTTGTTGGCGGTGTTTATGGTGACTACGCCTATGATGACCACGGGTATTGATTTGGACTTGCCGGCGGCGGGGCATACAACCCTGACGGGAAATGACCATGCAATTCAAATCAGTGTGGACGCATCGGGGCGGTATTATATTGGTGAAATGCAACTGTCGCGGGACGAAGTGGTCAAACGCGCGATTGCGATGCGTGGTGAAAATCCGCAATTGACGATTATGATAAACGGCGATCGCCACGCGGACTATGGCGCGGTGATGTCGGTCATGGGCAAATTAAAGGACGCCGGTTTTCAACGTGTTGGCCTGCGCACCCAGATGGACAGATAATTCCCCTCCGTCGGAGGGGTGCCGCACGTAAGTGCGGTGGGGAGGGTTCTGGTGGATTTGTACAACCATAATCTTAACAGTTTTTCCCGTGCCAATAGGCATGCGGGAAATTTGTCAGAGGCGTTGTTGTGGAATGAGTTAAAACAACGTAAACTGGGGTATGATTTCACCAAACAGAAACCCATTGGAAATTATATCGTCGACTTCTATTGCAAAGAATTAAAGTTGGTTATAGAGGTTGATGGTTGGACGCATGATAACAAGGTTGAATATGACGAAGAACGCGACCAGTATTTGGGCAGTTTAGGAATGCGGGTATTGCATATAGAGGACATGGATGTAAAGAGAGATATGAGCGGTGTAATTGAGTGGATACGGGCGAATTTGGTGATGTTGGCAGAACGGAGACCCTCCCCGTCCGCTGACGCGTCCACCCCTCCGTTGGCGGGGAATAAAACACGGTGAACTTTATTATGAAATGCAAATTTAACATCTTTAATTCTGAAAATTTGTTGATGTCCGTGATGGGGCACTTGGTTGTGCTGGCCATTATGGTGACGTCGTTTGCGGTATTGACCCAGCGTGCAAAACTGGTTGCGCCCGATCGGATTCAGATTTATGAAATTGATTTGAATGCCGTGCGTGTCACGGGTGATGAAACGCGCCTGCATAACGTGAATGCGGACAGTGTGCCCGACGCGCCAAAAAATCAGCCGGAAACCAAACAGCCAGAGCCCCAGCCCGCCCCCGCACCGGTCGCAGAGCCAAAGCCGATTGAAACGCCATCGCTGGTCGAAGAACCAGAGCCAGAACCCGAGAAAAAACAGCCAGAGCCCGAAAAGCCCGCTGAGGTCAAGAAACCTGATGATACACCCGCCCCACGTAAAAAGACGGTTGTCCGTGTCAATCGCGAGGTTGTATCACTGGACAGAACATTGACCATATCGGTGGTTGACGCGTTGCGTGTGGCAATGACGCGCTGTTGGTCGATTGACACGTCGCGTTCGGACATCAGTGATATTCGTGCGGTGGCGCACCTGACAATGCGTCGTAATGGCACGGTGCGCGATGTTTGGTTTGAATCTGCGGCGCGCGCGGAAACCGATCCCGCGTTTGCGTACGTATTGGACACAATCCGCAGCGCGATAAACGTGTGCCAGCCGTTCAAGATGCTGCCAACTGCCGAATTTGACAAATGGGAAAAGATTCAGTTGACCTTTTACCCGACACAGGGCAAGGTTATGTAAAAACGCGCCATTCGGCGCGTTTTTTAGAGCATAGATAATAGAGCATAGATAATAGATTTACTAGCACCCTTGTCATTGCGAGCGTAGCGTGGCAATCCAGTAAATAAAGCCGCGCCATCGGCGCACTTTTGTTATTCACTGGATTGCTTCGTCATTTCATTCCTCGCAATGACAGAGATTCTAGCATATGTGTTGTGGCGTGTTTTTTACACGCTGTTAGCATCCTTGTCATTGCGAGCGCAGCGCGGCAATCCAGTTGATAATGTTGCGCCAACGGCGCACTCTTATGTGTCGCCTGCGGACTGCGTTCTTGCCGCAACTTTCGCATGCCGCTCGGTTTCGTTTCACAGCATCCTTGTCATTGCGAGCGTAGCGTGGCAATCCAGTTAGTAGAGCCGCGCCATCGGCGCACTTTTGTATTTACTGGATTGCTTCGTCATTTCATTCCTCGCAATGACAAGGGTGCTGGTAGTGCCAAGTTCCCCTCCATTGGAGGGGTGGCGCGAATGCGACGGGGTGGTCGAGAGAGCTCGTAATTACGGATGGTATTTTTGACGCGCTACGTTCGCACTGCTTAGCCCCTATTCCTGCCTGCTCGACGTTATTCACTGGATTGCTTCGTCATTTCATTCCTCGCAATGACAATTTTTTTACGTAACTTTATCGCTGTATCACTCTATCACTTTCTCACTAAAAAAAACCGCCACGCGGGCGGTTTTTGTCAGATGCACGATAAGCCGGATTCTGTGCTGCCCATGGATTGCCATATGGCCAACCCAAGGGTAGTGAACATAATCAATCTGTACCCAATGTTACCACTGGGCATCATGCCTTCTACCCGCCCCCTCCTTGGGACTTGTCAATGGGGGCCTATTTGAAGTTGCTGCACACAGAGATTGCCCGTTTCACTCGAATTTAATCGTTTCGTCACTGCTGCTCTAATCGTCGGATCGCTCCGCTCGGTCATTAGCCGATGTGTTGTCCCACGCAGTCCGGACTTTCCTCGGTCGTGCTTGGCGCGTGACCGCTATGCTCTGTGCATCTGACGGGTGGAATTTTACCAACAATTTGTCGAATTTCAACAAAAAAGCAACTTTTACGTGTGCACCGTCATCGTTGCCCGCGACGGGCAAATAAAAAAGTATTTTTTCTCTTGCGCAGGTTATGCGTTTTTTTCTAAGATAATGTATAAAAGAGAAAAAGAAGTGGGAAGAATGTCTAGAATTCTGCGTTTTTTTGTATGTTTGGGAACTTTATTTTTTGCCGGTAATGCGCTTGCCGCGGGGTATTCGTGCAGCAGTTTGCCAACGTATCTGAGTTGCCAGCACGGCTATTACATGACGGCCAACAAGAGTTCAACGACGCACAACGGTACGCCAAAGGTTGGGAACTATTGTCAACCATGTTCCAAAATGGGCTCTAATTATACCTGTGCCGGTGGTACGGCCGCCCCTGTCCAATCCGCGGGTGGCTATACATGCCCAACGTACAAGAGATATACCAGCTGTTCTGCGGGTTACTATATGACCAACAGTTCGACCAGTAAGGTACCCGATGGCTCGTCAAAGCCGGGCAATGCGTGTCGTCCATGCTCTGTATATGGTTCTAATTACACTTGCGATGGCGGTACAGCCGCGCCGCGGGCGATTACTGTCAATGTAACATGCCAAGCGGGCCAGTATTTACCAAAGGGTGCAACATCATGCACAACATGTCCGGCGGGCAGTTATTGCCCCAGCCAAACATGCAGTGGCGTTTCATTGGTGACCGGTGCAACCAGTGCGTGTGGAATAACGAGTTGTAGAACTGCTACCAGTTATTATTTCGAGAGTGCAGCCGGCAGTTCAAACATCAATGATTGCTATCGGACATTGTCTGTTGCTGAAAAGGTTGAGACCGTGAATAATGGCCTGGATTATTGCACGTCCGGTGAATATTGTGATAACGATGGACGGAAAGTTTATTATGACGAATATAATGAAGAACGTGATTTAACGGATTCGCGCCCGACGATTGCCCGTGGCACGGCGTGCGCACGTGGTTCATACAGTGATGACGAGGCAACCGCTTGTGAACCGTGTCCAAAAGGTAAAACAACATCGGGCACTGGGTCAGGCAGCTGCGGTGTGACCTGCTCTAACTCTGCAAATGTGGAAACGTGGGTGGAACCAACATGGACACCGAACTATGTTTCAAATTCATGTAAGATTGCATCTTGCGTTGCGTGTACCAAGGGCACCGGTGTTGCATCGTGCACCGCATCGACTGATGGCAACAAATGTACATATACTGCAACCTGTGCGTCGGGTTACAAGAACCCAACCTGCAACGGTTCATCGTGTTCTTGTGAGGTTGGTTCATATACCATCACACTGAATGCAACGGCAAATGGCGGTACGGGTGGCATGTCTGCTGTCTATGAAGTGCCTAGTGTTGGTTGGTACAGCAATGCCGCGCTGACCACATCAATCAGCAGCGTTACAATGCCGACCAAGGCGAACAGTGTATTCAACGGGTACTATTCCGCACAATCTGGTGGCACGCGCTATATCACAAACGCTGGTGCGTTGCCGTCGAACACAACATTCAGTGCGAATACAACATTGTATGCCCAGTACAGCACGGCCAGCTGCAATGTCACAAACGGCAGTGCGACCATGTCGATTTCTGGGAACAAGGTATCTTGTGCGGTTACGTGTAATACAGGTTACAGCCAGTCCGGCGGCACAAATGCGACGACGTCGTTTACGGTCACAGGTGCGGTTGGCACGGCCAGTGTATCTGCATCGTGCAGTCCGCGTACATTTACTGTTTCGTTGATGAATAATGGTGGTACAGGGGGTACATCGACTATTTATTTGAAGTATGCAACCGGCTGGTACAGCGATGCCGCGGCGACCAAGGCAATTACCAGCATTACAATGCCAACCAAAACAAACAGCGTGTTTAACGGTTACTATTCCGCACAAAGTGGTGGTACACGCTATATCACAAACGATGGGGCGTTGCCGTCATCAAATACGACATTTACCGCGAATACTACATTGTACGCCCAGTACAGTGCGGCCGGCTGTAATGTCACACATGGTAGTGCGACTATGTTGATTTCTGGAAATGCGGTGAGCTGTTATGTGACATGCGACACTGGGTACAGTATGAATGGTGGCACAGACACCACTACGATTTTCACTGAGGGGGGCTCTGTTGGTCAGGCATGGGTAACAAGTAAGTGTTTTGCCAGAACAAGTACTGTATCATTTAATGCAAATGGTGGTACGGGTGGTCAATCGGCGAATGCAACGGCAAAGTACGACAGTGCAATGCCATCAATCAGTACAACCGCCCCAACCCGCACTGGTTACACATTTATGGGTTGGTACGATAATGCGGACTATACCAAGGGTACGCAGTACTATACCACGGCGGGCGCATCGGCGCGCACATGGAATAAGGTTGCAGACGCAACCCTGTACGCTGGGTGGAAGGTGAATTCATACACTTGCACTGCCGGTCAGTATTTGAAAGCAGGCGCAACGGCGTGCGCTACTTGTACTGCAAACAGTTGGTGCGGTGGTGGAACTTTCTCTTTCAATAGCGGGACAGACCAAGGGTTGAATGCTTGTCCTTCGGATTACTCATATTCTGATGCGGGTACATCATCGGAAGATAATTGCTATAAAAATGCGATCAATACGGGTTCTCAGATTGCGCCTGCGTTGCCGACAGGGTGCGCAGCACAAACGGTGATCGCGTGTCACCCAGACCGATGTTGGTATCGCATTTACAAGAGTGGTACAACCACATCTTGCACACCAAAAGATTGCCAGCAGTCGCATAAAGCGTGTACGTCTGCCAGCAAGAATTATTATTTGGAATCAGGTGTGGCCAAGTCGTGTTCGTCTGCGGATGTATTGTATCCGTCGTCCGATGGTGGTGATATAACGTCATCGTCGTGCTATGGAACATTCGACAAGACAGGTTCACAGGTCAATGGCAGTGTCCCGACAAACTGTAACAGTGTGACGTCATGGAATGCATGCACACCAGGAACATGTCAGTATACCAAGTATGCCAGTGGTACGGTAAAAACAGATTGTACACCGACAAATTGTACCAAGAAGCCAGCGGCTGTAACTGCAAAGTCGGGGTATTACGTTAGTGGTACGTCGTGCACGGCGTGCAATGGACTGGCCGGTGGTATGTATCCAAATTCTGATAATGATAACACAGGTGGTGCGTCGGCGTGCCGTACTGACTCTCTGTCTGGTCAGGTTATTGCAACGGCAAATGCCAGCAGTGCAACGCAGTGCGTGCCGGGTACATTTAAGGCAGCACATACTGTGAACTATGGCGGCACATCATCCAGTTGCGAAGTGTGTAGTAATAACCAATACTCTGATGCTGGTGCGGCATCGTGCACAGGGTGCAAAACGGCGAACGGTTACACCAACAGCGGCACAACTGCGGCATCACACGCTGGCGAGGCATCGTGCAAGGCGACATGCGCAGCTGGTACGTATGTAGCAACAGCTGGCAGTGCATGTACAACAGTTGGCACTGGGTACTGGGGTGCTGGTGGTACAGTCAGCCAGAATACGACATTGGGTCGCAACCAGTGTCCGGAGAAATATCGTGATGGTGCTGCGGCAACACAGAAATCGGATTGTGCGGTTCAGACCACGGCAGGTAAATATATTGCCGCGCCCGAGGCAACCGAGCAGACAAAGTGCCCTGCCAAGAATTACTGCCCATCGGCGTCTGTTAAATATGGTGAGACAAATTCACCAACGGCGTGTCCGCCGGCTGATGCCACAACCGCGCGTACAACGTATCCTGATGATTATCTGAATCCGACACGTTTGTCCATCAGCAATCAAGGTTGGTCAACGGGGTTGCCTGCGATAACATCGTGCAGTGCGAACTATACGTTCACAAATGCGGCGGGTAACTTTACGGTTGAAAGTGTTGAATTTAACGAAACCAGTGGCAAATATGAGGTTGGTGGTGGTAAGTACTATACCTTTGTAAACGCTGGTTGGTATTTGGTCGACAAGTATTCTGAAACATACTGTAACGAACCGACAAATCGTATGTTGTATCACAACGTTGCGGAATGTCCGGCGAACAGTTACTGCCCAGGGTATACGTCAATGCCATTGTGCTCGACTGGAACACATAATGACGAAATGGGTAAATACGCGTGCAGCGATTTAGGCAACGGGTATAATTACAGCCCAGCTAAATCAGGTGCAGCAACAGCGTGTTACCTGACCACAACGGCGGGCAAGTATGTAGCCACATCCAAGGCCGCAGAAAGCACCTGTGCCGCGGGCGGCTGGTGTGCGGGCGGTACAAAAGTGAACTATGAATCCACGGGCGGTCGCACATTGTGCAGCAGTTTAAGTGGGGTGTCTGTATCTGGTGGTACGTATACATCTGCGGCGGGTTCATCTGCGAACACAGCGTGTAAGTACACCGCACCGAACAAGACCATTACGGGTTGCGCAACGGTTACGACGAATACTGTAACCTATTCTGGCACAGCATGGCCGACAACAACATATGGCGTGACTGCGAATGGCGGTTACATCATCAGCGGCAACAATACCGCCGCGGCAACGTGCAGCCAGTGTAGTGGTGCGGTATGGTCAGCTGGTGGCACGGCGACGTCGTGCAGTGCATGCCCTGCCCAGACATCTGGATGGACACGTAACAGTGGCACTGGTTGGTCGGCGGTAACGCAATGTAACCAGACCCAGAATGTAGGCGGAAATTGCAGAGCCGGTGTATTGAAACAAAACGCGACCAGCACAACGGCATGGGGTGCAACAACAATCAGCACACCACTGCAGGCGAATCCTGGTTCCATTGTTAATGGTCAAAAATGCGATCAGTGTAGTGGTGCGGTATGGTCAGCTGGTGGCACGGCGACGTCGTGCAGTGCATGCCCTGCCCAGACATCTGGATGGACACGTAACAGTGGCACTGGTTGGTCGGCGGTAACGCAATGTAACCAGACCCAGAATGTAGGCGGAAATTGCAGAGCCGGTGTATTGAAACAAAACGCGACCAGCACAACCGCATGGGGTGCATCAACAATCAGCACACCGCTGCAGGCGAAACCTGGTTCCATTGTTAATGGTCAAAAATGCGATGCTTGCAACCCTGGTACATACAGCGCGGGTGGTACGGCAACATCGTGCAATGCTTGTGCAAACTGGACATATGCGGCCAGCACTGGTATGTCATCATGCACGGCGTGCCCTGCACTGACCAGTGGTTGGGCCAAGGCGGATTCGACCGGCACTGGTTGGAAATCGCACACCAGTTGTGTACAAATCAGTCCAAAACCAGCAAATTGTGCGGGTGGTAACCTGAAACAGGTGGCGGCGTCTAACGGCGCAACAACATGGGGGGCGTCCACGGTCAACAGTGCGTTGAGTTCAAATCCTGGTTACTATATCAATGGTACGGCATGTTCGGCCTGTACGGGTGCGGAATACTATGGCGGTGGTACGGCAACATCATGTACCCCATGCCCAAGTATCTATACCAGCAACACAACCGCGGCCAAGAGCAAAGCTGAACAGTGTACGGTTCAGACCACGGGTGGGTACTATATCAAGGCCGCCAAAGACAGCAAACAGACAGAGTGTGATGGTGGGTATTATTGTCCATCGGCAACGGTTGCATACGGGTCAACCAACACACGGACGGCGTGTCCAGTGCCAGCGGATCACAAGCGCGCAACAATACCTGCGGAATACTATACCAACAGTATTGCAAATACGTATATCGCGATGAGTGGGCGTAAGTCGGCAATCACAGAGTGTCAAGTACTGAATACATATAATGGTACACGCGGCAGTTTGTATGATTATGTGACATACAACACCACAACGCGAAAGTATGATGTTCAGGGCAGTGTTCTGTGGTTCAAGGCGAATCCGGGGTATTACCTGACCACGGCGACGGGGTGCGGTACATATGCGTATTATGGTGTGGCCAAGGAATGCGACAAGAACGCGTATTGTCCAGGGAAAGATCAAGTTGAGTGTAATTCCAGCAATCAGGCGACGGTTCAGGTCGAAAAGTTCGGTCTGGAATTGTGCAGCGCGCTGGGGAACGGCAAATATGCGACATCTGATGGTGGCGCGGCGGCAAAATCAACCGCGGCATGTTACCTGACCACAAGCAACTCGAAGTTTGTTGCAGCGGCAGGCGCGGCGGAAGGCACATGTACAGCTGGCGGTTGGTGCCCGGGTGGCGTACGTGTGAACTATGGTTCAACCGGTGGGCGTAACACTTGCCCGACGAAGTATCCATCGTCGGCGGCCAGCTCTAACAGTGAACTGGATTGCTATGTCACAACCGCGGCGGGTAAATATGTCGCAACGGTTGGCGCGGGTCAAGTGAACTGTGCGGGTACAGGTTACTATTGCCCAGGTGGTACGAATGTGTATTCGGGTGCGTATGGGTCACGTCTGACCACGGGTGGACGTAACCAATGTCCGGCGGGCTATCGCGACCTGGTGGCGACAGCGTCAACGACCAAAGAAGCACAGTGCACCATGAATGTTGCGGGTGGTAAATATGTGGCGAAAGCAAATGAATCCGCAGCCAGTGGTACTTGTGCGGCTGGGTATGCCAAGGCGGCACA